>Ga0257110_1000152_pt1 | contig 36206 bp, 48 predicted proteins | sample LP_taG_7_FD_190184 | JGI IMG/M metagenome (GOLD analysis project Ga0257110, IMG submission 190184) | Marine microbial communities from Northeast Subartic Pacific Ocean, Canada - LP_J_2015_P26_10m | ecosystem: Environmental > Aquatic > Marine > Oceanic | place: Canada: Northeast Subartic Pacific...
ACCGCGACCAAGAGCGTGCTGGTCCCCTCTTCCCAACGGCAACCAAGGCAGCAGCAAAACAGCACCGTGGGGTAGCTGATTCAAAGACAACGGCTGAGGCACGACCAAGACATCTGAATCCGCGTACTGACCAAGAGCCGTCAGCGCTTCAACCTCGGCTTCAAACAGAGCCAAGGCATCAGCGGACCCCGTTTTGGCGAACAGCTGACGGTTATCGCTAAGCCTGAGCTGCCAGGCCTGATGAATACAACCCCCTCCCACCGCCGAAACATCGGTGATCTGGCATCCCTTCAGAGGCCCATCCGCCGCGACGAGATCATCCCGGAGACCGCTATTCATCCTCAAACTGCGGTTGTACTTGCCAGCATGCCTTCAATCAGTTCACGGTTTTGACGAAACACCGCGTGATTGTGATTGGTGGTGGCATCGCAGGCCTCACCGCAGCCGCCCTGCTCGCCCAGGACGGGATTGCAGTGACCTTATTGGAGGCCCATCACCAAGCAGGGGGGTGCGCCGGCACCTTCCGCCGGGGGCCCTGGATTTTCGATGTTGGAGCAACCCAGGTCGCAGGCCTCGAACCCGGAGGCAGTCACGCACGAATCCTCCAGCATCTTGGGCTAGCTCTGCCCAAAGCAAGCCTGCTGGATCCAGGTTGTGTTGTCGACCTGGGCGACGGTTCACCACCCATCAGTCTTTGGCATGACCCAAAGCGATGGGCCGAAGAACGGGCTCGCCAGTTCCCTGGCAGCGAGCGATTTTGGCAGCTCTGCGAGCTTTTACACACCAGTAACTGGGCATTCGCCGGGCGTGATCCAGTGGTCACACCAAGATCGTGGTGGGATCTCAGCACCCTGCTCGCAGCCTTACGTCCTGAGACGTTGGCCTCAGGACTGTTCACAACGTTCTCGATCGCCAATCTGCTGCAACTCTGTGGCTGCCAAAACGACAAGCGACTGCGTCGTTTTTTAGATCTACAACTCAAGCTTTATTCCCAGGAGCCCGCCGATCGCACGGCAGCTCTCTATGGCGCCACTGTTCTGCAGATGGCTCAAGCCCCACTTGGTCTTTGGCATCTTCAGGGCTCAATGCAAGTCCTCAGCGAACAGCTCTCCCAGGCCATCGAAACTGCAGGGGGGGAGATCCGACTGCGTCATCGCGTAGAGGCGATGCATCCTTCAGCTCGAGGCTGGACCGTCACGACGAAAGGGACAGGGGCTGGTGCGCAATCGCAGGAATGGCATGCCAGTGACGTGATCTGCAGCCTCCCACCGCAATGTTTAGTGGATCTGTTGCCATCAGATGAGATACCCCATCGCTACCGGCAACGGCTAACAACACTCCCGGAACCGAGTGGAGCCCTCGTGCTGTACGGCGTCGTGCAGCGAAAAGCACTGCCAATCGACTGCCCAGGCCACCTCCAACGGGGCACGGAACACCCTGGATCGTTGTTTGTTTCGATCAGCCGAGATGGGGACGGCCGCGCCCCCTTAGGCCAAGCCACCGTGATCGCCAGCGTGTTCACCCCCACGGCCGACTGGTGCGAGCTCGAAGAACCTGTTTACCAGGGCCGAAAAATAGAACGGTTGAAGACGATGAAACACGAACTCAACGCTTGGCTTGGCCTCAGCGAAGACGATTGGATCCATACGGAGTTGGCCACACCGCGTGGCTTCGCAGGATGGACTGGACGGCCCCGCGGAATGGTGGGTGGTCTCGGACAGCACCCAAGCCGGTTTGGCCCCTTTGGCCTTGCGGGCCGCACTCCGTTGCCAGGGCTGTGGTTATGCGGCGACAGTCTTTACCCCGGAGAAGGCACAGCTGGTGTGACTCTCTCCGCACTGAATGCATGCAGGCAGCTCATGGAGCATCGGGGCCTTCAGCTGAGTTTCAATCGCTGATGCCATCGGGCGCATCCAGGAAGCCTGGTCGCAAGGCCTGGGTTCTCTGCAATTCGATCTGCAGCTGAGGCCAATTGCCCTGCAGTACAGCATCCTCAAGCTGTTCAAGACTCCATCGATACGCCGCGAGACTCCGAAGCAACGCCTCACGATTCGTGGACGCCATCGCCACACCGAGGTCTGGATTGCCACCACCAACCCTCGTGGTGTCGGCAAATCCACTGGAAGCCAGAACATGCGCTAGCCGACGAATCGCTGGATCACGCTCGTCTCCAACGGCACGCAACAGTGCCGCACTCACCAAAACCGGCATATGGGAGATCAGAGCCACCGCCTGGTCATGTTGTGCAGCAGCAGCCGTCAACCAATGACTCCCCAGGCTGAGTGCAAGGGACTGCACCATCGCCAAAGCCGATGCATCCGTTCTTGGCTCGGGGGTAGCAATCCAAGGACGGCCTCGAAACAAACCTTTGATCCCTGCCTCGACACCCGCCAACGCAGTTCCCGCCATTGGATGGCTAGCCACAAAACGGGGATGGCGTTCACGCCAGGCCTCCAGCACAGGCTGTTTCACAGATCCCACATCCGTAATCACAGCGTCAGCTGGCAACGCTTCCAATAGCGAGGGCTCGGGCTGCAACAGAAGGGGAATCGGCAACGCCAAGATCACCAAATCGCAGCCGGCCAAACAGGCGGGATCCGTACTTACATCCGACACAAGACGGCGCTCTTTCGCCCGTTCAGCCGTCGCTGAACGATGCACTAATCCCTGCACATCCCAACCTTCGGCCTGCAGATCCAAACCCAACGACCCCCCGATGAGCCCCAGCCCAACGATGCCGACGCGTTTTGTTTCCCTCGCCATCAGGCCTGTTCGCTCGTAACGCCATGTTGATCGATGGCTCGCAATGAGCCATTCAGCGCAACAACGCTGCTTATGGTTTCCTAATGCTGGAAGCCCAGGCCCACCACCGGCTGAAGACCCTGCTGAGGCAGGAAGAATCGGACTGGCCCCACCACTTAACGCTCAGTCGTCTCGTGGGACGAAGTTTGCGGCGACGCGACACCACGCTGTTGCAACTGCCACCAAGCAGCGGGGAACGCTGGTGGCTTGGGGTGTTGGTGCCCTTGTGTCTGAATCCAGGTGCTGCAGCCATTGTCTTAACGCCGGCCCAGCGAAAATGGCTACTACAACTCGAACTTCCCCGCCTTAGAGAGCAAGGGTTACAGCTGCCCTGCTGGCAAGGGCTCACCCCCCCCCCTGGCCACCAGCTTTGGATTCTGGATACCGATGAACTGATTGCAGTCCATCAACAAAATCTTCTGGGTGAGCGGCAGCTGCTCATCCCCGATGCAGATCAACTGAGTGATCGCCTACGCCGAAGTCTTGCCATCCGAATTGATCACAACGATTGGGAACGGCTACGCCAAGCGCATCCAGTCGTGGAGCAGGCCGTACTTGATCTCCATGAACGACTCAGTCGACAGGTCTTCCGAGAAGCAGCGAGGGCCGACGATTGCGTCCGTTTACAAGGTGGAGCCTGCCAATCACTGAGAGATCTCCTTCACCTCATCGAGCCTTGCCCAGAGCCCTGGACGGCCCTGCTCGCAACAGATCCTGTCCAGTGGGCTGAGTGGGCAGAACTCGACCATCGGCTTCTGCAGTGGACTTGGCAGCTCGAACCTCTAGAGCCCCTGCAGTTGCTCAATGGCTTGCTCAAAAACCGACCAGTGTTAATGCTGAGTGAATCGGGGGAATGCTCTGGAATCGAGCACGAACTCAGCCAAGCCAACGTCTTGGTAACAGTGACAGCCACTTTGCGGGAGCAGGAGTTAGAGGAACCACTGCCGCTTTACGCCCCACGCCGGCAGCCCTTACCCAACACAGAGGTGTACGCCCAGCACCTGCTGGAACAAAGCCGACGCTTAATCCTGGGTCGAACCGGACTCACCATTGTTCTGGTCGACGATCAACAGTTACGGAGACAACTCACCAGTGCCCTCGCAGCAGAGTTCGGGCGGCGCGTTGTTGAAGAATCCACGGCTCCAGAGAGCAATGGTGTGATCAGTGCTCATTGGGACTGGTGGCTGCAGCACCACGAACAAGTCCCTGCTCCAGAACAGTTGATCGTGGCGCTACTCCCGATCGCGAGCCTCAGTTCACCGCTGACGGCCGCACGGGTGGAACGGTTAAAACGGCGCGGCGAAGACTGGTTTCGCACATTGCTCTTGCCCGAGGCACTCAGCCTCATACCCGGTGCCATCGCCCCACTCCGCAGGGCTGGAGGACGCTTGGCGATTCTTGATGGACGGCTCCGTGGTCGGTCTTGGGGTGATCAGGTGCTGAAGCAATTGGAACCATGGACACCCTTGCAACGGCTCCTTCCGGATTAAGGAGTCGCCTTGATTCAGCCAACGACAGCTTCTGTCTTTAACGTCCAATCATTAATGAAATCGTGTATGGGAGAAGCCCGTCGACGCGCTGCTCAGGGCTTACCCCCACGCCAGCCCCAAAAAAACTCGAAACCGGTCGACACCTCTCCAAGGGTGGTGTCTTGGTTGCCACTGACTAAAAATCAGACCCAACAATTTGTGGCCGTCACGACCAAGGGGGCATGGTTTGGCATCGGCGCCATGGCTCTGCTGTGGATCACGGTGCGCTTCATCGGGCCAGCAGCTGGTTGGTGGACTTTGTCCGACATGCCTTAGTCACCGGCACAGAGCCAACGCCCCCTCAGCCACGAATCAAAAGAAAACCTTTAGGATCGATTTCGCTTAAGACCTCATCATGTTTCCTCGGCTTGCAGAGCACTACAAGTCCGTTGTGCAGGATCTAGTCATGAGTCTTCAGGCCTTAACAAAAAGCCTGAAAACCGCAGGAGTTACAGCCACTTGTTATTCATGTGGCGATGGCCTAGATGGTCATGGAGCATCGTTTGTTGCAGAGATCGGAGAGGGGCACATGGTGCGCTTTTTGGTTTCCGATTGCGGCATTAGTTGGGTTGAATCCAGAAATGGGCGAGAGCTCGTCAAGCTGGAAGGGGCGGAAGCCATCCACGAGCTGCAACGGATGGCAGACCTAGTGCAAATGAGCCAAAAGAGCATCGCGGCTCCTCTGGCCCAAACGGCTTAAAAGAACTCAGGCAGCAGCGTTAGCTCCTTTCGTTTCAGCTGAATTCTCCGTCGCAGACTTTGCTGAGGCTGCTGCCAAAGGCTTCACAGTATTGGCGGTCACTTCAGTCCCCTCATTGAGCTTTTGTCGCACCAAAGTTTCAATCTTGGTGGCAGCTTCAGGATTCTGTTCCATCCAAACGATGGTGTTGTCGCGACCTTGGCCAATGTTGTCGCCTTCATAGCTATACCAAGCACCTTTACGAACAACAATGCCCGTTTCTTCTGCTAAATCCAGAAGGCAGCCAAGAGTGCTGATGCCGCGTCCAAACAAGATGTCAAATTCCGCGATACGGAATGGTGGCGCAACTTTATTTTTGGCCACTTTCACCTTGGCGCGAATTCCAAACTCCTCCGTGCCCTTTTTCAGCGTTTGAATCCGCCGAATATCGAGACGAACTGAGGCATAGAACTTCAGGGCATTTCCACCGGTCGTGGTCTCAGGATTTCCATACATCACCCCAATCTTCAAACGCAGCTGGTTCAAGAAAATCACCGTGCAACCGGACTTACCGATGTTTCCTGTGATTTTTCGCATCGCCTGACTCATCAAACGCGCCTGGGCACCAACGGAGACATCTCCCATCTCGCCCTCGATTTCTGAGCGAGGGGTTAAAGCCGCGACAGAGTCAATCACCACAATGTCGACTGCAGCAGAACGAACGAGCTGGTCAACAATCTCCAGTGCCATCTCGCCGGTATCCGGCTGGGACACCAGAAGATTCTCAACATCCACACCGAGAGATGCCGCATATTGAGGATCAAGAGCGTGCTCTGCATCCACAAACGCTGCTACACCTCCACGCTTTTGAATCTCGGCAATCGCATGGAGCGTCAGCGTGGTTTTACCTGAACTTTCAGGGCCATAGATCTCGACCACCCGGCCTTTGGGATATCCACCGCCGAGGGCTAAATCAAGCGTCAACGCCCCCGTCGAGATGGTTTCCACCCTCATGCGGGAGGCATCTCCAAGGCGCATGATTGAGCCTTTTCCGAAATTGCGCTCGATTTGGCCGAGCACCAAATTCAGGGCCTTATCGCGCTCTCCGGAGGAACGAGCATCGGAGCCGGGAGCGGTGGTCTTCATGTCAGCAGGCATGGAATCAATCTGAAGCTAAGGAACGAGAGACCCAATGCCACAGAAGCGCCGAATCGTCTCAGGTAGTACAAACGTACGTTAACGACTTATGGCCATTGCGCTAGGGGTTTCGCAAAAGCATCTAAGTCAATCAGCTTGATGCCAGGCGGCAATCCAATGAGGTCTGAGGGTTTCAGATAGCCCCATCGAACCAACAAGCATTGAAGTGGCTCAAGACCAGGGGTCGAGCAAACCGTTTCAAGAGTGGCGCGCCGGTCTTCGATAAAGGAATGGACGCAACGCTGGGACTGCAAGCGACGCAACACATCAGGCTTCGCCCCAGCCTCTCGCCCATCAAGGCGCCAAGGCCTCAAAGCAAGACTCTCCAGAAGTTCTGCCGTAAAAGCCTCGCTCTTTGTTGTGAGCACCGCCCAATCAACTCCCTCCGCCTCTAGCGATTGCAGGCGCTCAACCAAGCCTGGGAAGGGTCGATGCAATGCCAACCATGCAGCGCGATCACTACGGACCGCCTCCTGTCGCGTTTGGTCGAGCGCAGGTTGCAACTGATCGGGCTGCCAGCCACGACGGTCCATCGCTTGGCGCTGCTGCCCGGCGTAATCGTTCATCCAATCCTGGAGATCAAGCTGAGGCAGCTCAGCGGCAAGCAGCACCATTTCCCAGCCGTGGTGGACCCAAGGGCGCAAGGCTCGAAACGCTTCGGGAACGACATCCGGCGTCAAACCCGACGGATCAGCCCCAAGGGAGCCACTGGCGTGCCAGGAGCTCCACCAATATTCGGCCATTCCGTCGACGATGACTCCGTCGAAATCAAAAACCAGGAAAGAACGGTCCGACATATCGGAAAAAACTGGGCCGCTAGGATTCGAACCTAGGAATGGCGAGACCAAAACCCGCTGCCTTACCGCTTGGCGACGGCCCATTGATACAGATGTGATGGCCTTCGGCTATCTCATCTGGGCCTACATAGTTACCCATACAACGTTGACCTTCGTCAATCCATCAAATCCACTCAGGGGGGGAACACCCTGAGCCGGCCATGCTCCGCTTGCCCAAAGACATCACAACGCAAGCGATACCGATTCACCAATTCGGCCTGCATCCCCCGCACCCGTTCCGTACGGGGCACCAGCTCCACTGGTCGACCTTGAGGCATCACCACTTGTTCAATCGCCAGACGGCACTCCTCTAATCCGGCGATTTCATCGTCTTGGCCGCTCATATCCGCCAAGGCAGATTGAGGGCCAGACGACGACGCTCTTCGACTCAAAAGGCGCTCCAAAGCACGCTCGATCTGAGGAAGTGTGTCCGCTTTGATCACCAAGATGGGCACGCGCTGGTCTTTGGCTTGACGACGCAGTCCAGACGCACGGCCAAGGCCTTGCCGCACGCTGAGGACAACATCAGCATCACAAAGGTCGTCGACAAGACGAGCTGACCAGCGATGACGTCGAATCGCCTGCTCAACCAATTGCGCCGTAATCCCACAACAAAGCACCTGAAGAGCACTGGTGCGCACGGCTTCGTCGTTCAGCGGAGGCTGAGGGGGATCGGCATGCGCAGACGACGGTGACAAACCTGGCGTGAACGGGGGGGAGGCAACGGCTCGGGAAGGACGGCGCAGGGAGCCCGTTAAGTCCTCTGGCTCAAACCGTCGCATCCCTCCGTCGCTGGTGAGTTCGCGCTGCTCAACTTTTGGTTGCTGGCCACGCAGAAGCTGATCAACGGTGGCAGCCACATCGGCATGAATCGACCAACGATGGCGGCTATGCATCTCCACCGCCAACGGAAAGGTTGGTTCCGCAGCACGCTCGAGCACCGTTTTTTGAGTACGACGACGACGGGCCTCGTCGTCCCCAAGCGTGACCGACTGAATTCCCCCCACCAAGTCGCTCAACGTTGGGTTTTTGATCAAATTAGCCAGTGCGTTGCCATGGGCCGTCGCCACAAGCATCACGCCTCGCTCCGCAATGGTGCGAGCAGCCATCGCCTCGAGTTCTGTGCCAATTTCATCAATCACGATGACCTCAGGCATGTGGTTTTCCACGGCCTCGATCATCACCTGATGTTGATGCTCCGGACTGGAGACCTGCATCCGTCGGGCACGGCCGATCCCCGGGTGAGGAATGTCGCCATCACCCGCAATCTCATTGCTTGTATCGATCACGACGACCCGACGCTGCATCTCATCGGCAAGAACACGGGCAATTTCTCGCAATGCTGTGGTCTTTCCCACGCCCGGCCGTCCCATCAGCAGCAACGACTGAGCACTGTCGAGAAGGTCACGCACCATCGCCACGGTGCCAAAGACTGCACGACCAACACGACAGGTGAGGCCAACCACCTCTCCCTGCCGATTTCGGATGGCACTGATCCTGTGGAGGGTCCGCTCAATTCCGGCGCGATTATCCGCACCGAACCGACCCAATTTGTCGACCACGTCGGCCAGATCTTCTCGCGTAATCGCACGATCGCCTAGGGCGATTGCACGGCCTGGGTAGCGCGCCTCCGGAATTCGCCCTAGATCGAGCACCACCTCAAGGAGTTGGTCATGACTCGCTTCTGAAGACAACGCAAGCTGCAGCGATTGCGGCAGCAAGTCGAGAAGTCGATCGAGATCATCCGTGACCCGCTGCGTAACCATGAGCTCAAAGACTCATTGCTTTTTAGCAAGGTCGATTCATCCATGGCGTCACTAACTCGCGCGCCAATGCCACAGCCTCCTCCCACCCTTCAGGCCACTGCCTTAGCGACTGGCCTCGGAGTTGGGCTTCTTTCAAGAGCGGAAGAAGCAGACGTCGTGCCACACCACCGAAAGCAATCCCTGCGGGTCGTTCGTCGCGATTGAGATGCTGCAGGGTGTGGTGGTTGGTTCCACCGGCCAATTGAAGAGGGCCAGGAGGCGCGATGGAACGCATCGCTCTCCACAGTTGAACCGCAGAGCGGGCGGTCCCAGCCCCCACATCCCCACTCATCGGCCGTCCATCGAGCTGCCACAGCGGACTAAAACCGCGGCATCGCAGACGGGAATGGCGGTGCCAAAACGTTGTCGCGAGTTGCTCAGCGGCCATGCCATGGGCTTCCAATCCACAGCTCACAGCCAGGCGTCGCAGCGAGAGTGATGCCTGATCAAGGTTCTGCAGCAAGGCCTCAAAACCTTGGTCATGGCCGGGAGCGGTATGGATCTCAACGGCGTCGGGGCGTATCGACTTCAGCAGCGCACCAACTGCCCCTAAATCAAGGCGATGATCCCGTTCCTCAATCAGTCCATAGGGACACGCCGGCAAGCAGCGTCCACAGCCGTAGCAAAGCGAAGCGTCCACAGCTCCACGATCAGCAATAGCTTCAGCGGGACAAACCCGCTGGCAAGGACGTTCGCACTGAGGTGGACAACATGTGGGGTCGAACCACGCCTTACGAAAGTGAACGTCTAATCCATCGCTCAGGCTCACCATCAGCCAGGGACGCCAACCACTGCGCGTCTCCGCCCAATCCAAACCCTGTCGCGCCGCATGGACCACAGCGGGGTCAGCGGCCACATCAACGCAATGAACACCTGCCGTGGCATACACCGCACAAAGGTCTGTAATCGCAGGAAGGTCTTGGTTGCTGGCACCACAAATTAATTTGACCCAACGGCCACGGACCAGCGACTCCTCAGGGCTCAGGCGCCTAATAAAGCTTTCATTGGCTGCCATCGGAGGCTCCGCGCTCCACCCATTTCCACGATGATGCGTAAACGGGGTTCTCGCTTACAGAGATCGCACAGAGATAACAGCTCTGAGCGCGATAAAACCTGACCCTCGAGAACCCAAAGCGCTACTGGATCGTCTCCATCAAGGAGATCTCCAATTAGAGGAACAACTTGTTGAACCTCACCAACGGCAGCACCACGTCCCACGCAGTTATGACCGAGATGGGGTGGACGAATCCCGTGTTTTTGGGTCAAAAACACTTCTGGATCACCCAAGCCGCGGGCTGATGTCATTCGTGTGCGATACCCAGCCCCCCGAAGACGACGTAAAAGACGCGTTTCAGCACCCCCTTCGAGAGGTGCATGGACTGCAAGGCATCCATTGGCTTCGAGATCACGACGGAATCCCCGACCGGTGAGAAGCAGGGGCATCGGGGCATGCATCACTTGGGAGAGTCTGGCAGCTCAAGAGACGAAGTCGGAAGGAATCTCTCAGTGGTGCTGTAGGTTTGTTGTTTGTTCTGCGTTTCTGTGCCCGTCCGCTAGCCGGGCCTCCAGTCGGTAGAACAGATTCGGCGATTGCGCCGGATCTCCAGGCCAGTGCAAATTTCAATTCTTTATTGAAATTTCGCCGAGAAACTTTTTGTGCAACTCGTTGCCCAAACAAGTCTCAGCCTCGCTGAATCGTTCGCTAGCTCCATTCGAAATTCGTCCAATTTTGGACGGCGTTCGAACCACGACTGCGTTATTCCGATCAGCACCTTGGCTCTATCCGAGAAATCGGGTAGCGCTTGTCCCCGCTGGCGCTTTCTCCCCCCATGTCAATCGGCATTCTCGGGAAGAAGTTGGGCATGTCCCAGCTCTTCGACGAGCAGGGCAGAGCTATCCCGGTCACTTTGATCGAGGCCGGTCCCTGCCGCATCACACAACTCAAAAACGACGACACCGATGGTTATGCCGCGGTGCAGATTGGTTTCGGCGAAATCCGCGAGAAACTGATCAACAAGCCTTCTAAAGGCCATCTCGCCAAATCAGGTGAAGATCTACTGCGCCATCTGTGCGAGTACCGCGTCGACAACGTCGACGGTCTCGAACTCGGTGGACCCATCACGGTCAGCGATTTCGAAGCTGGTCAAAAGGTGGATGTCAGCGGCGACACAATGGGTCGCGGCTTTGCAGGTCTTCAGAAACGCCACGGTTTTACCCGCGGCCCGATGACCCACGGTTCTAAAAACCACCGGCAACCCGGCTCCATCGGTGCTGGCACCACTCCAGGGCGGGTCTACCCCGGCAAACGGATGTCTGGCCGTTACGGCGGCAAGAAAATCACGACCCGCGGTTTGACCATCCTTCGCATCGATAGCGATCGCAATCTGCTGGTCGTCAAAGGTTCCGTGCCAGGCAAACCTGGCGCACTACTGAATATCAAACCAGCCGTGCGTGTGGGCGCAAAACCTGCCAAAGGAGATAAGTGATGGCTAGTTGTGTTGTCCGCGATTGGCAGGGGAAGGAAGCCGGAAAGGCAACCTTGGACCTGAAAGTGGCGAAAGAAGCCACAGCAGTTGACTTGATGCACCGTGCAGTCTTGCGACAGCAGGCTCACATGCGCCAAGGCACCGCAAGCACTCTCACCCGGTCAGAAGTCCGTGGTGGTGGCCGCAAGCCTTATAAGCAGAAAGGAACAGGACGTGCAAGGCAAGGTTCTGTGAGAACCCCTCTGCGTCCAGGCGGTGGCGTCATTTTTGGCCCCAAGCCTCGGAGCTACAACCTTGCGATGAACCGCAAGGAGCGTCGTTCGGCCTTGCGCACAGCGCTGATGGCTCGTATCGACGACATCACCGTTGTGAAGGACTTCGGGACATCCCTTGAAGCTCCAAAAACGCGTGAGATCACCGAAGTTCTCGGACGCCTCGGCATCGCCGCAGACACCAAGGTGTTGATCGTTTTGACGAACCCATCCGAAATGGTCCGTCGCTCCGTACGCAACCTGGACAAGGTCAAGCTGATTTCAGCGAATCATCTCAACGTCTTCGACCTACTCCACGCCAATTCTTTGGTGGTGGGAGAGGACGCTCTTACAACCATCCAGGAGGTTTACGGAGATGACTGAGCGTTTCCAATCCCGTCTGGCGGATGTCATCCGCCGACCACTGATCACCGAGAAGGCAACCCGTGCCCTCGAGTTGAATCAGTACACCTTCGAGGTGGACCACCGCGCCGCTAAGCCAGACATCAAAGCCGCCATCGAGCAGCTCTTTGATGTGAAGGTCACCGGCATCAGCACCATGAACCCTCCTCGACGGTCCCGTCGGATGGGCCGCTTCGCTGGCAAACGTGCCCAAGTGAAGAAGGCAGTGGTGCGCTTAGCGGAGGGCAACTCGATCCAACTCTTCCCCGAGTCCTGAGGAGTCTGAATCGTCATGGCAATCCGTAAATTCCGCCCCTACACCCCCGGTACACGCACCCGCGTTGTAACCGACTTCAGTGAGGTCACCGGCCGCAAGCCGGAGAAGACCCTTGTGGTGTCCAAGCACCGCAAAAAAGGCCGCAACAACAGAGGTGTCATCACCTGTCGCCACCGCGGTGGTGGCCATAAGCGGTTGTACCGCCTCGTGGATTTCCGCCGTAACAAACACGGCATTACCGCGAAGGTGGCCGCAATCCACTACGACCCCCATCGCAATGCGCGATTGGCCTTGCTGTTTTACGCCGATGGCGAAAAGCGCTACATCCTTGCTCCAGCAGGAGTTGAGGTTGGCCAAACCGTGGTGTCTGGTCCAGAAGCTCCGATCGAAAACGGCAATGCAATGCCGCTTTCATCCGTTCCCCTTGGTTCGAGTGTGCATTGCGTCGAGCTTTATGCCGGTCGCGGTGGACAAATGGTTCGGACCGCGGGCGCTAGCGCTCAAGTGATGGCCAAAGAAGGCGACTACGTCGCTCTCAAATTGCCCTCCACCGAAGTTCGGTTGGTCCGGCGTGAGTGCTACGCAACCCTGGGTGAAGTTGGCAACGCAGAGGTTCGCAACACCAGCCTCGGCAAAGCCGGTCGGCGTCGTTGGCTCGGTCGGCGGCCTCAGGTTCGAGGCAGTGTGATGAACCCCTGCGACCACCCCCATGGTGGTGGTGAGGGCCGAGCACCCATTGGTCGCTCAGGACCTGTAACGCCTTGGGGCAAACCCGCCCTCGGTCTTAAGACCCGCAAGCGGAATAAACCCAGCAACCAATATGTGCTCCGGAAACGTCGCAAGACGTCCAAGCGGAGCCGTGGCGGACGCGATTCCTGATGCCAACCATCATTTTGCCGCTTGCTTAAACCGCTATGGGACGTTCACTCAAAAAAGGACCGTTTATTGCTGACAGCCTGCTTCGCAAGCTTGAAAAGCAGAACGACAACGACGATAAGTCCGTGATCAAAACCTGGTCACGTGCTTCCACAATCCTGCCGATGATGATCGGCCACACCATTGCCGTTCACAACGGCAAGTCCCACATTCCAGTGTTTATCACTGAACAAATGGTGGGACACAAGCTGGGGGAGTTCGCTCCTACCCGCACCTTCAAGGGCCACATCAAAGACAAGAAAGGAGGCCGCTGACGCCATGACTTCGTCTACTTCAACGGCTGCCACCGCTCAGGCCCACGGACGCTTTATCCGTGGTTCTGCATCGAAGGTGCGTCGTGTACTCGACCAAATCCGAGGCCGCACCTACCGCGACGCTCTGATCATGCTCGAGTTCATGCCCTACCGCTCCACTGGCCCGATCACCAAGGTGCTCAGGTCTGCGGTAGCCAATGCCGAAAACAACCTCGGTCTCGATCCAGCCACCCTTGTGATCTCGAGTGCCAGTGCCGACATGGGTCCTTCCATGAAGCGGTACCGGCCCCGGGCCCAAGGCCGGGCTTTCCAGATCAAGAAACAGACCTGCCACATCAGCATTGCTGTGGCAGTTCAGACCGACTCCTGACCCCCGGACTCTGACCCAATGGGACACAAAATCCACCCAACCGGTCTGCGCCTGGGAATCACCCAGGAGCACCGGTCACGCTGGTACGCCTCCAGCAAGACATATCCGACGCTTCTTCAGGAAGACGATCGGATTCGCAAGTTCATTCACAAGAAATACGGTTCTGCTGGCATTAGCGACGTGCTGATCGCCCGCAAAGCCGATCAACTGGAAGTTGAACTCAAAACAGCACGCCCAGGTGTCCTCGTAGGACGTCAGGGCAGCGGCATTGAAGACCTTCGTGCCGGCATCCAGAAAACTGTCGGTGACAAGAGCCGCCAAGTGCGGATCAATGTTGTCGAAGTTGAACGTGTCGACGGCGATGCGTTTCTGTTGGCCGAATACATCGCCCAACAACTGGAAAAACGTGTGGCGTTTCGTCGCACGATGCGCATGGCTGTTCAGCGCGCTCAACGGGCTGGCGTTCTCGGCCTGAAAATCCAGGTGTCAGGCCGTTTGAACGGCGCTGAAATCGCCCGGACTGAGTGGACCCGTGAAGGTCGTGTACCCCTGCACACCCTGCGTGCCGATATCGATTACGCCATCAAAGTGGGTAAAACCACTTACGGCGTTCTTGGCATCAAAGTTTGGGTGTTCAAGGGTGAAGTCTTGAGCGAAAAGTCTCAGACAATGCCGGTTGGGGCGAACCCCCGTCGGAGGGCCAGCCGTAGGCCCCAACAGTTCGAAGACCGCTCAAACGAGGGTTGAACCGGAGGCCTAAACCATGCTGAGTCCAAAACGCGTCAAATTCCGTAAACAACAGCGAGGCCGCATGCGCGGCGTCGCCACCAGAGGCAACACGATTGCTTTTGGTGAGTTTGCGCTTCAAGCCCAAGAGTGTGGCTGGATCACCTCGCGTCAAATCGAGGCCAGCCGCCGTGCCATGACCCGTTACGTCAAACGTGGCGGAAAGATCTGGATTCGGATTTTCCCCGATAAGCCAGTCACCATGCGCGCCGCTGAAACCCGTATGGGTTCTGGTAAAGGCAATCCAGAATTCTGGGTTGCTGTAATTAAGCCAGGTCGGATTCTCTTCGAGATGGGTGGTGAGGAAATCACTCCCGAAATCGCTAAAGAAGCCATGCGCCTGGCTCAATTCAAGCTGCCAGTCAAAACCAAATTCATCGCCCTCGGTGATGAGGAAAAGAAAGCTGGAGCCAAAGCCCCGGCTGCTTCTAAAGCTGTCACCGTGGAGTCCTGACCATGGCCCGTCCCAACACCAGCGAGGTGCGCAACCTCTCCGATGCGGATATCAGCGAAAAGATCGACGGTTTACGCCGCGAACTTTTTCAGCTCCGCTTTGAGCAGGCCACGCGCCAACTCGCTAATACTCACCGTTTCAAAGAGGTCCGCATCAAGCTGGCCCAGCTGCTGACGGTGCAGTCGGAGCGTCAACGCTCCACCGCCTCCTGATCCCCATCTCTAACCATGGCAGTTAAAGAACGGGTCGGCACCGTCGTCAGCGACAAGATGGAGAAAACAGTGGTGGTTGCGGTGGAAACCCGCTTCCCTCACCCCATCTATCAAAAGACGGTCAGCCGTACCACCCGCTACAAAGCCCACGACGAAGACAACTCCTGTCGCGTTGGGGACCGTGTTCGCATCACGGAAACCCGTCCGATGAGTCGCCAGAAACGCTGGGCGATCGCTGAAGTCATCAGCCACAGCCCCAAAGCTGCAGCTGCTGAAGCGACAGCAGAGGAGGCCAACAAGTGATTCAGCAGGAATCTTTCCTCACCGTTGCCGATAACAGCGGTGCCAAACGCATCCAGTGCATTCGTGTTCTGGGTACCAATCGTCGCTATGCCCACGTCGGTGACGTCATCGTCGCCGCCGTCAAAGATGCGATGCCCAACATGGGCGTCAAAAAGTCTGATGTGGTCAAAGCTGTGGTGGTCCGCACCAAAGCAACCATGCGTCGTGAGACCGGAAATTCAATCCGGTTTGATGACAACGCTGCTGTGATCATCAACGACGACAAAAACCCCAAAGGCACTCGCGTCTTCGGACCTGTGGCCCGCGAACTGCGTGAGCGCAACTTCACCAAAATCGTTTCCCTCGCTCCAGAGGTGATCTGACCATGGCGACAGCAACCACAAAACCAAAGGCCGTTGAGCGCATCAAAATGCGCATCCGCAAAGGTGACACCGTCCAGGTGATTGCCGGTAAGGACAAGGGCAAAACCGGAGCCGTTCTCCGGACATTGCCCAATGAAAACCGCGTCATCGTGGAGGGCGTCAATATGCGCACCCGTCACGAGAAACCTTCCCAAGAAGGTGAGACCGGACGCATTGTCACCGAGGAAGCATCACTGCATGCCTCCAACGTGATGCTGTATTCCACCGATAAAAAGGTGGCAAGCCGCGTTGAAATCGTTGTCGAAAAAGACGGCACGAAGAAGCGCAAGTTGAAGAAAACCGGTGAAGTCCTCGACTGAACCCGACTTCTGACCAAGCCCAGAAGCACCCCACCCCCGTTATGTCACTCAAGAAGCGCTACCGGGAGACCATCCAGCCCAAACTGCTGAAGGATCTCTCCCTCACCAACATCCACGAAGTCCCGAAGGTGGTGAAAGTCACCGTTAACCGAGGCCTCGGCGAAGCTGCTACGAATGCCAAGTCTCTTGAGGCTTCGGTTAAGGAGCTTGCACAGATCACTGGCCAAAAAGTGGTTGTGACGCGTGCCAAAAAAGCAATCGCAGGCTTCAAAATCCGCCAGGGCATGCCTATTGGTTGTGTCGTCACCCTGCGCGGTGATCGGATGTATGCCTTCCTCGAGCGGCTGATCAACCTTGCACTCCCACGAATTCGCGACTTCCGCGGGGTGAGCGCAAAAAGCTTCGACGGACGCGGTAACTACACCCTTGGGGTGAGGGAACAAATCATCTTCCCTGAAATTACCTTCGACAAGATCGATGCCATCAGGGGCATGGACATCACCATCGTGACCACTGCCCGTTCTGACGAAGAGGGCAGGGCCCTCCTCAGCGAGATGGGAATGCCATTCCAGAGCAACTGAGCCCTCCCCGTCTATACCTATGGCCAACCACGACCCAATTTCTGACATGCTCACCCGCATTCGTAATGCGAGTGAAAAGCGTCACGAGACCACCAAGGTTCCCGCTTCACGGATGACCCGTAGCATCGCGAAAGTGTTGCAACAAGAGGGTTTCATCTCCGAAATCAACGAAGAAGGAGAAGGCTTTCGAGCCGAATTGGTGCTCTCCCTCAAATACAGCGGAAAGCACCGTTTGCCCACCATTCGCTCCATGCAGCGTGTGAGCAAGCCAGGTCTCCGCATCTACAAGAACACTCGTGGCCTTCCCAAGGTCCTCGGAGGGCTTGGTGTCGCGATCATCTCCACCTCGAAAGGGGTGATGAGTGACCGCGATGCACGCCGAGAGGGCGTCGGCGGCGAAGTGCTCTGTTACGTCTACTGATCCGGAGCTGAACCATGTCACGTATTGGAAAAAACCCTGTCCCCGTCCCGGACAAAGTCACTGTTTCCCTCGACGGTCTAACCGTCAAAGTGAAGGGACCGAAAGGTGAACTCGAGCGCACTCTCCCTGAGGGCGTCAGCGTTAGCCAAGAAGCCAACATGATCGTGGTTACACCCACGAGCACAAAGCGGATCTCACGGGAACGCCACGGCCTGAGCCGCACCCTCGTCGCCAACATGATTGAAGGTGTCAACAACGGCTACAGCAAAGCTCTTGAAATCGTTGGTGTGGGCTCACGGGCCCAAGTCAAAGGAACAACGCTCGTCGTAAGTGCTGGCTACAGCCATCCCGTGGAAATGCCAGCTCCAGCTGGCATCACCTTCAAGGTTGAAAACAACACCAGGGTGATTGTCTCCGGCATCGACAAAGAATTGGTCGGCAACGAGGCCGCTAAGGTTCGCGCGATCCGTCCTCCTGAGCCTTACAAGGGCAAAGGCATCAAATATGAGGGCGAACACATCCTGCGAAAGGCAGGCAAGTCCGGCAAGAAATAACGCTCTTCCAGACCTTCCTCCCCTTCACACACCATGTCGAAACTCTCTCGCAAACAACAGACGCAGAAGCGCCATCGGCGCCTCCGTCGTCACATCTCCGGCACATCCAACCGTCCGCGGCTGGCTGTGTTTCGCTCCAACAACCACATCTACGCCCAGCTGATCGACGACGCTGCTCAGAGCACCCTCTGTTCAGCATCCACCGTTGATAAGGAACTCCGTTCCGGCTTAAAAACCAACGCTGGAAGTTGTGACGCCTCCGTTGCTGTCGGTGCACTCGTCGCCAAGCGCGCGATCGCCAAGGGCATCGAGCAGGTGGTCTTCGATCGTGGAGGGAACCTCTATCACGGTCGGATTAAAGCCCTTGCCGACGCTGCCCGGGAAGCGGGCCTTCAGTTCTGATCCCTGCTTTACCCATGACAGATTCTTCTCCTCAATCCAATCCCAACGCCGTACCTGGTGCAGCTGATGTACCAGCGGCAGCCGAAGGGCAGCAACAAGAACAGCGTCGCGGTGGCGGCGGCGGCGGTCGCGGTGACCGACGTGGTGATCGCCGGGGCGGACGTCGCGGCCAAGATCGCGACTCAGAATGGCAAGAGCGCGTCGTTCAAATCCGACGGGTGTCCAAAACCGTCAAAGGTGGCAAAAAGATGAGCTTCCGAGCCATCGTTGTCGTCGGAAACGAAAAGGGACAAGTCGGCGTCGGTGTTGGTAAAGCTGGTGACGTGATCGGTGCCGTCCGCAAGGGCGTTGCTGATGGCAAGAAGCACCTAGTGAAGGTGCCTCTAACCCGCCATAGCTCAATTCCAACCCTGTCGAATGGTCGCGATGGTGCAGCTAGCGTTCTGATTCGCCCTGCTGCCCCGGGTACTGGCGTTATTGCCGGTGGTTCCATTCGTACTGTCCTCGAACTCGCCGGCATCAAAAATGTCCTGGCAAAACGTTTAGGCAGTAAAACTCCCCTCAACAATGCACGGGCTGCCATGGTGGCCTTGTCCAGTCTTCGTACTCACAAGGAGACTGCAAAAGAACGGGGAATCTCCCTCGAGCAGATCTACTCCTGATTCGCGATGACTCTCCGACTCGACTCCCTCAAAGCCAACAAAGGCGCTCGTCGCCGCAAACTGCGTAAGGGCCGTGGCATTGCCGCTGGTCAGGGCGCTAGCTGCGGTTTCGGCATGCGTGGCCAAAAATCACGCTCCGGCAGCCCAACCCGTCCTGGGTTCGAAGGTGGACAGATGCCGCTGTACCGCCGGGTACCAAAGCTGAAGCATTTTCCTCTGGTTAATCAGAAGCACTTCACAGTGTTAAACGTGTCTGCCTTGAAAGAGCTCAAGGATGGATCCACCGTGAATTTGGATTCCCTCGTTAAAGACGGCATCGTGACGAGCCCTAAGCATCCCCTCAAGATGCTCGGCAACGGTGAACTCACCGTGAAGAACCTGACGGTGCAAGCCTCGGCGTTCACAGCTTCCGCCCGCACCAAGATCGAAGCGGCCGGCGGCACCTGCGAAACCCTTGACTGACTGATCAGGCCTCATTGCCTTTTCAGCCTTAGGGTCTGAGCCGTCCGCTGGACTTTGGTCCACGGGCGGCTTCGCTGCATCAGCCCAACCTTTCTCTCTTCCGGACATGCTCGTCAGTCGGGGACGCAACCCCAATGCCGCCGAAGTGATCACCCAGCTGATCACAAACCCAGGGTTGCGCAGTCGGGTGCTAACCACCCTTGGTCTGCTGCTTCTGGTCCGTCTTGGCATCTACATCCCCATGCCAGGGATTGATCGGGAAGCTTTCAAACAGTTCATCGATCAAGGAGGGCAGCTGATTGGCTTCCTCGATATTTTCACGGGTGGAGGAATCTCCACTTTGGGAATTTTCGCGCTTGGAATTCTCCCCTTCATTAATGCATCGATCATTCTTCAACTGCTGACAGCAGCGTTGCCACAGCTGGAAGACCTTCAAAAAAATGAAGGCGAAGCCGGTCGGCGCAAAATTGCCCAAATCACGCGCTACGTCGCCCTTGGCTGGGGACTCATCCAAAGCGTGGTGTTTGCCATGATTTTGCGCCAATACGCCGTTGAGGGGTTAAGCGAAGTTGTCTTCGTGGTTCAAACAGCTTTAGCCCTCGTCACCGGATCCATGATCGTGATGTGGATAGCGGAGGTCATCACCGAAAGAGGGATTGGACAAGGGGCCTCTCTGGTGATCTTCCTGAACATCGTTGCGACCCTTCCTCGCACCCTTGGGGCAACAATCGAGGCGGCTCAAACTGGAGACCGCGACACCGTTTTGGGAATTGTTGTTCTTGTGCTGGTGTTTCTGGCCACGATTGTCGGAATCATCTTTGTTCAAGAAGGGGCCCGTCGCATTCCGATTGTGAGTGCCAAACGCCAAGTCGGCGGTGCCGGTGCTTTACCAACGCGTCAGAGCTACTTGCCCCTCAAGCTGAATGCCGGTGGGGTGATGCCAATCATTTTTGCTTCGGCGTTGATTTTCTTACCCGTCACGGTGGCGAATCTCACCAAAAGCGAATGGCTGATTCGAGCCGCAAGCATGCTCAATCCCAGCGCATCGAATCCCTGGCCTTACGCCCTGGCTTTTTTCACCTTGATTCTGGGGTTCTCCTACTTCTATGCATCTCTAACGGTGAACCCTGCAGACATCGCCACGAACCTCAAGCGAGGTGGTGTGGCCATCCCTGGAGTGCGCCCTGGAAGTGCCACCACCAACTACCTCTCTGGAGTGCAGAACAGACTGACCTTGCTCGGTGGCCTTTTCCTGGGCTCCGTCGCGATCATCCCTGCTGCAGTGGAACGGGCCACCAACGTGCAGACATTCCAAGGACTCGGCGCCACGTCATTGCTCATTCTTGTGGGTGTGGCCATTGACACGGCGAAACAGGTTCAGACCTACGTGATTTCTCAGCGCTACGAAGGTCTAGTGCGTCAGTGAGCTCTCACCACAGCACCCACTGTTGTCATTCCTCTCCACAACCTCGATGAAAACCCGCCTTCTTTTTCTCGGTCCACCTGGTGCTGGTAAAGGCACCCAGGCCGCTCGCATCTGTGACTCCAATGGGATGAAACATCTGTCCACAGGGGATCTGCTGAGGACTGAAGTCGCTGCGAAATCAGAGCTGGGACAAGAAGCCGAAGCCGTGATGAACCGTGGAGAGCTCGTCAGCGACAAGCTTGTTCTGGCGATCGTTGAAAGTCAGATGAAAGCCCTCTCTGGCGAAGGGTGGCTCCTTGATGGTTTCCCACGCACCGTTCCACAAGCTGAAGCTCTGGAACCTTTACTGAATGAGCTAAAGCAACCGATTGAAGCAGTCGTCCTGCTCGAGTTGGACGACGCAGTCCTCATCACACGCATGCTGAGCCGCGGCCGGGCCGATGACAACGAAGACGTAATCCGAAACCGGCTAGAGGTATACCGAGACAAGACCGCTCCGTTGATCAGTTACTACCAAAACAAGGGGTTGCTCATCAGCGTTCCAGCCCAGGGTTCAGTGGAAGAAATCACTGGACGGATCACCAAGGTTCTCGGTTGACCCGCATGGTAAGTTTGTCGTTTGGAAATTGGGAGAGCCACGCCTAATGAAGGTGCGCGCTTCTGTTAAAAAAATGTGCGACAAGTGCCGGGTGATCCGTCGCCACGGTCGGGTCATGGTGATTTGCACCAACCCAAAGCACAAGCAACGTCAGGGCTGACCCCCAACGTTGTTTTCAGCAGCTGATCGAGCCATAGCGTTTCATCAGCTGCCGTCCATTGCCTCCGACATACGGGAGGCCTTATGTCCCTTTTGATTGAACCTCCGTGGCACGGATCGCCGGCGTTGACATCCCCCGTGATAAGCGGGTTGAAATCTCCCTCACATATATCTATGGAGTTGGCCTCACACGGGCCAAAGCCATCTTGGCCAAAGCGGGGGTGAACCCCGACATCAGGGTCAAGGATCTCGAGGATGGCGACATCCAGAAGCTCCGTGGTGCAACCGAGGCTTTCACCATCGAAGGTGATTTGCGTCGTCAAGAGGGCATGGCCCTGAAGCGACTGCAAGACATCGGCTGTGTGCGAGGCCGTCGGCATCGGATGAGCCTTCCGGTTCGCGGCCAGCGCACCCGCACGAACGCCCGCACACGCCGCGGTGCTCGTAAGACTGTGGCTGGCAAGAAGAAGTAATTCACCTCCGTCCCTTACCTCGTCTCCTAACGGCCCATGGCCAAAACCGCTAAAAAATCTGGCCCCAAGAAGGCCAAACGCAACGTCCCCAATGGCGTTGCTCATATTCAAAGCACCTTCAACAACACGATTGTGTCGATCACCGACACAGCCGGGGAGGTCATCGCCTGGTCGTCAGCCGGTGCCAGCGGTTTCAAGGGGGCTCGCAAAGGGACTCCCTTTGCTGCACAAACAGCTGCTGAAGCTGCTGCCCGCCGAGCCCTTGAGCAGGGCATGCGTCAAATTGAAGTCAAGGTTCGTGGTCCAGGGTCTGGCCGTGAAACTGCCATCCGTGCCCTTCAGGTCGCCGGCCTTGAGATCACACTGATCAGAGACGTCACGCCTCTACCCCACAACGGTTGTCGCCGGCCTAAGCGCCGCCGCGTCTGAACCAACTTCGCCTTTCCGGTTCTCTTCCCCTACTTCGCTTCAGACCGTGCTGCAATACCAGATCGATCGCATCGAGCATCAAATCGCCGAGGATCGCGCCCAAACAGGCGTCTTCCTGATCGGTCCCCTCGAGCGTGGCCAAGCCACAACCTTGGGCAATGCCTTGCGCCGTGTCCTGATGGGCGGGCTTGAGGGAAGCGCCGTTACTGCGATCCGCATCGCCGGTGTCAACCACGAGTACGCCACGGTTCCAGGTGTTCGTGAAGACGTTCTCGACATTTTGCTGAACTGCAAGGAGCTTTCAGTCAATAGCCGCTCAGCAGAGCTCGAGATTGGACGCCTGGTCGTCGCTGGCCCCGCTGATGTGAAAGCCAGCGATCTTCAGTTCTCGTCCCAAGTCCAGGTCATCGATGGCAATCGGACCATTGCGACCGTCGCAGACGGACACAGCCTTGAACTGGAAGTTCACGTAGAACGTGGAATTGGCTATCGCCCAGTCGATCGTCACAACGAAGACACCAGTGCTATCGATCTTCTTCAGATCGATGCGGTGTTCATGCCAGTGAAACGCTGCAATTTCAACATTGACGAAACAGCTGTTGCAGAAGGTGGTTCAGCCCGCGAGCGCCTTCGGATTGAAATCTGTACCGACGGCTCAATCACACCCGATGACGCCCTGGCTCAAACGGCCAATCAACTGCTAGAGCTCTTCCAACCTCTAGCCACAGTGACCCTCGTCGAGGAAGTTGCTGCTGAGCCGGAACCTTCTGCAGAAGCACAAATCCCCCTCGAAGAATTAAACCTCTCCGTTCGGGCATACAACTGTCTCAAGCGCGCCCAAGTCAACTCTGTGTCTGACCTGATGGGCTTCAGCTATGAAGACCTGCTCGAAATCAAGAACTTCGGTTCTAAATCAGCCGACGAAGTGATCGAAGCCCTCGAACGCATCGGCATCTCAATTCCCCAGAGCCGCACCTCGGCCTAATTTGGGTCACCTGCTCTCCCCCAATACCTCGATTAGGACAGAACCATGAGACATCAATGCCGAGTTCCCAAGCTGGGTCGTCCCGCTGATCAACGCAAGGCAATGTTGCGCGCCCTCACCACCCAACTCATCCGTGAAGGTCGTGTCACCACCACCAAGGCGCGTGCGAAAGCTCTCCGCGATGAAGCTGAACGCATGATCACCTTGGCCAAGGACGGCAGCCTGGCGTCACGAAGGAGAGCCATTGGCTATATCTACGACAAGCAACTTGTTCACGCCCTATTTGACAAGGCACCCACGCGCTACGGCGAACGCAAAGGTGGCTACACCCGCATTACGCGGACGGTGCCCCGTCGTGGTGACAATGCCGAGATGGCCATTATCGAATTGGTGTAACCCTGACCCCTTTCAGGGTCTAACTTTTGATCGCTGAACCCTCGTCTGCACCCCCTGAGATGCCAATCCTTCGACGGATTGCCCTCAGCCTGCAGTACGAGGGTTCAGATTTTTGTGGGTGGCAGCGGCAAAAGAATGCCCGCAGTGTGCAAGCCGTTTTAGAGGCAGCGATCGGTCAACTCGATCCTCTGCGACCAACTCAGAGCTTTGCTGCAGGTCGGACCGATGCTGGCGTTCATGCTGCAGCCCAAGTCGTGCATTTCGACTGTTCAGGACCAATTCCTGCCGCAAAGTGGGCTCCTGCTCTTAACGGTCGATTACCCGCATCAATCAGGGTGCGTGAATCTGTTGAGAGGCCAAAGGATTGGCATGCCTGTTATTCCGCTATTTACCGGCGTTACAGATACATCATTCACAACAGTCGGCGACCCAACTTGTTCCTGACTCCATGGACTTGGCACCGGTACCACCATCGCCTCGACGAAGACAACATGCGAGTTGCCCTTGAAGGGATGATCGGCCTCCATGATTTTGCTGCCTTCATGCGCGCTGGTAGCCGACGGCCTCACTCACGCACAACCATCCAAGACGTGCTCGTGGAACGCGAGGGTGACCTCATACGCGTGGAAATCCAAGCCAGTGGATTCCTTTACGGCATGGTTCGACTCTTGATGGCCCAGCTCGTTGCCGTCGGAGAGCATCGGCTCAGCGTGGAGGCCTTTGAACAACGCTGGAGAGACCGCCGCCGAGACCAAGTCAGGGAAGCCGCGCCTGCAAGAGGGCTTTGTCTATTGAGAGCCGGATATGCGGACGAGATTTTTAGCAAAGCTGGCTGGTACGATTGCCAGCCGTGGTTTTCTTTAGCAACGGATGATCCACCCCCGGATCCTCCTTGTTTGCCAGACACGAGCAACAAGACCTCTGATGACAATTCCAGCTCCTAGGAGAGGGATTGTTAAGGAGTAAGCTCGATCATTGATCCACGGTTTGGTCCAGTCATGGTCCAAACCATCCTGTACAGCTTCGCCGTCTTCGACGGAGCACCACCGAACCGGCCTGCCGGCGAGATGAACAAGACCTCCCTTCCTCCCATCGATTCGATCGACCGCCAGTGGTATGTGGTGGACGCTGAGAATCAGACCCTTGGTCGCCTAGCAACCGAGGTTGCCTCGATTCTGCGCGGCAAAAACAACCCCAACTTCACGCCTCACCTCGATACAGGTGATTTCGTGGTGGTGGTCAACGCTGAAAAAATTCAAGTCAGCGGAAGAAAGTCCCAGCAAAAGCTCTACCGGCGACATTCAGGTCGTCCTGGCGGAATGAAGGTTGAAACCTTTGAATCCCTTCAGGAGCGCATCCCAGAACGGATCGTGGAAAAAGCCATCAAGGGCATGCTTCCCCACAACGCCCTGGGTCGGCAGATGTACCGGAAGCTCAAGGTCTACAAAGGCACCGAGCATCCCCATTCAGCCCAAAAGCCCCAGCCCCTTCAGCTCAACCCCTCAGCTACCGCCAAATGAGCAGCAATTCTGTCGTCTACTGGGGTACAGGTCGTCGTAAGACCTCCGTGGCCCGGGTCCGTCTCGTTCCAGGCAACGGCACGATCACCATTAATGGTCGTCCCGGAGATAACTATCTCAACTACAACCCGGCCTACCTCGCTGCTGTCAAAGGTCCCCTCGAAACATTGGGGCTTAGCACCGAGTACGACATTCTTGTGAACGTTCACGGTGGCGGGTTAACTGGTCAGTCCGGTGCCATCAAACAAGGAGCCGCTCGTGCTCTGTGTGAATTGTCGGCAGACAACCGCAAACCGCTCAAAACCGAAGGCCACTTGAGCCGCGACCCCCGCGCCAAGGAACGCCGTAAGTACGGTCTGAAGAAAGCCCGTAAGGCACCTCAGTTCTCCAAGCGCTGATTTTTTTATTTAACTCATGCCTAAGTCCGACATCCATCCCACCTGGTATCCCGATGCCAAGGTGATCTGCAATGGCGAAGTGGTCATGACCACTGGTGCTACGCAGCCAGAAATTCACGTTGACGTCTGGAGTGGCAACCACCCCTTCTTCACAGGGAACCAAAAAATCCTTGATACCGAAGGTCGTGTGGATCGCTTCATGAAGAAATACGGCATGGGCACCACCAAGGGAAAAGACGACGAAGCCACATCCTGAAATTGAGGCTGGGCTATGGCTATGGATGCCTCAACCCTGACCAGCCGATTACAGACGGCTACAGCAAGCTTCCGCAGCCTCGAGCGGCAGCTTGCTGATCCTGATGTCGCCAATGATCCAAAGCGACTTGAAACGATTGCTCGAGAGCGATCCAGGCTTGAACCGCTCGTCCTCGATTTCGAGGAGCTCCAAAAATTGGAGCAGGAGCAGGCCGATGCCCGTGAGCTCCTACGGGAGAGTCGGAGCGACGCCGCGATGCAGGAACTCGCCCAAGACGAGCTCAGCGACTTAGAAGCCCAACACGCCGCATTGCTGCAGCGACTCACCCTGGCATTACTGCCCCGCGATCCGCGAGACGATCGCAGCGTGATGTTGGAAATTCGTGCGGGGGCGGGGGGCGATGAAGCCTGTATTTGGGCAGGAGATCTCGCCCGAATGTACGAACGGTATGGCCAGAAGCTCGGATGGTCAGTACAACAGCTGAGCTGCACTGAGGCTGATCTCGGCGGATATCGAGAACTGATCGTTTCTGTGAAAGGAACCAGCGTCTTCAGTCAACTGAAGTTCGAAGCCGGGGTTCATCGTGTGCAACGCGTTCCGGCAACGGAATCCCAAGGACGCGTTCACACCTCAACAGCAACAGTGGCTGTGATGCCAGAAGCCGATGCCGTTGAGGTGCAATTAGACCCAAAGGATCTCGAGATCAGTACCGCTCGTTCCGGCGGAGCTGGGGGTCAGAACGTCAACAAAGTGGAAACAGCAGTGGATCTGCTGCATAAGCCCACAGGCATTCGCGTGTTCTGTACGCAGCAGCGCTCTCAACTACAAAACAGAGAACGTGCTTTGGAAATTCTTCGCGCCAAGTTGCTCGAACGAGAATTGGCGGCGGCGGCTGAACGTGAAAGCAGTCATCGTCGATCGCAGGTGGGAAGTGGCGATCGGTCTGAAAAAATTCGCACCTACAACTACAAAGACAACCGAACAACCGATCACCGACTGGGGCGTAATTTCTCGCTTGAACCAGTCCTTCAAGGGCAACTTGAGGACCTCATCGGTGCATGCATCGCCGAAGAGCAACGTCAAAAGCTGGAAGCACTCAGCGAAGAATCGGAAGACTGAGCCAACTAGGTACTGAGCGAACGAACTGAGCGAACTAGGCGCCGATCACATATTTCGCCCACTCGCCGTGATGTCCAGCATGAATTTGGCGTGTTGCTTCAAAACTCAAACTGCTCAATGGACGTCGGGGGACCCGCTTCAAGGGCATTTCTGCTTCCCCAGGCGTGCGATTTCCCTTACGAACGTTGCAACTGAGGCAGGCAGTCGTGACGTTGTCCCAATCATCGGGACCCCCACGACTCCTTGGAATCACATGGTCGATCGACAGCTGCTCACCGGAACAGCCGCAGTACTGACAACTGTGATTATCCCGATAAAACACATTGCGACGAGTCAGCGGCACCTGTCGAAAAGGAACACGCACGTATTGACGCAAGCGAATCACCGTGGGGAGATGCGTACCCCTTCGGATTTCCCTGCTCACATCCTGTTCGAGACTCTCCGCTTTACCTTTCAGCATCATCACCATGGCTCTTCGCCAGGTGGTGATGTTTAGCGGTTCGTAGGACGCATTGAGAACGAGAACCTGGCCCATGCCAGCTCCCTGAATAAACGTCATGCTATTAGCCACACCACATTTGTCTTGGTAGCCCCAAGCACTGTTGTCATGCCGGATCAAAATCCACGCCAGCGCGCCTGGGTGGAGGTATCACCGGCAGCGATTAAGGCCAATGCGGGCGCGTTGTGTCAGCACTTGACCCCTGGCGCTGAGCTCATGGCCGTGGTGAAGGCCGATGGCTACGGCCATGGGGCTGTCACCGTGGCCAACGCAGCCCTAGATGGTGGAGCCACGAGTCTTGGCGTGGCGACGCTTCAGGAAGGCTTAGAGCTCAGGCATTCCGGCCTCAAGGCCCCAATCCTCCTCTTAAGCAATCTCTGCGATCCCGAAGAATTACGGACCTGCCTGGAGTGGCAGCTCATGCCAACACTCAGCAGTCTTGGCGACGCCAAGCTGTGCCATGCCCTCGCAGAAGACAGCGGTCGACGGTTCAAGGTTCAACTCAAAATCGATACGGGCATGAGCCGGCTGGGGTGCGCCCTGGACGATGGTGCTGAAACCACTCAAGCCATCCAACGCCTCAAAAACTTAGTGCTGGAAGGCATTTACAGCCATCTGGCCTGTGCCGATGATCGCAATATGACCGTGACGCAACAGCAGCAGCAACGGTTCCAGTCCGTCCTCGAAGCTCTCCCTCAAAGGGGACATGGGCTGTGCCGTCATCTCGCCAATTCCGCCGGAACCTTGTTGGAACCAAACTTGCATTACGACATGGTGAGGGTCGGACTTGCCCTGTACGGACATTCACCGGCCAGCCACTTAAGCGATGTGGTGCCCTTGCGATCCGCCCTAGCGGTACGCGCCAAGGTCACGCTGATCCGCGAAATCCAAGCCGGCACTGGCGTGAGCTATGGCCATCAGTACATCAGCCCCCATGCCAGACGCCTTGCTGTGGTTGCCATCGGCTATGCCGACGGTGTTGTGCGAGCCCTGAGTGGGCAGATTGACGCGCTCCATTGCGACAAGCGTCTCCCGCAAGTGGGAGCGATCACCATGGATCAGCTTTTGATCGATGCAACCGACGCACCCGACCTTCATCCCGGCAGCATCGTGACCCTTCTGGGACGGGATCAAAACGTTGAGATCACCCCGCAGAACTGGAGTGACCGCTGCCAGTCGATCCCTTGGGAAATTCTCTGCGGGTTCAAGCATCGGCTGCCCCGCGTTGAGGTCTGACCAATTGCCCAGCACTTGATAGGATCAACTAGCCCCTGGAGAGGTGGCTGAGTGGTTGAAAGCGGCTCCCTGCTAAGGAGTTACAGGCGGCAACGCTTGTCGAGGGTTCGAATCCCTCCCTCTCCGTTCCAAGAGTGATCCAAGAGGTCTGACGACCTCTCAATCCTCATGGCCTTTTTGAGGTCGAGACCATCAACAAGACGATGCACAATCAGCGGCAAAGAAGAGTGTCTTCACTCCAGCCCCTTAACCCGAAAAACCCGACAAGGCCTTAGCAAGAGCTGGAAGAAGCTGTTCATCTTTGGCACGGTCTGGCCCTGAGCTGAACACCACCAGCAACGTCGGGGATTGATCAGGCAACTGCCACCAGGCCGCATCATGACGAGCTTGACTCATCCAACCCGCCTTACTCCAAAGCCTCGCCCCCTCTGGAAGACCTTCACCCAGAAAGCCATCCACCTGGTTCTCAGGATCGGCACGGCGCTGGGCGGGATCGAGGGAGCGCTGCAAAAGAGCGCGTAACCGGCGACAAGCCGGTGGTGACACCACCGCCCCTGTCATCACCGCCTCCAACATGCGAGCAGTTGCCGCGGTCGTCAGCGCATTGCGATTGGCATTGTCGTTTCCATAGAACGATTTTTCACGGCCAAATGGCCCATCCCCCCAAGTTTTCTGACAACAGTTCACCAGCTCCAGCTCAGGCCACAACAGAGTTTCCAGCCATTCATTCACCAAATTTCGCTGTCGCTGCCACATCAGCCATCGCTCCCCATGGAGCATCGGACCACTGGTGGTTCCAGTCAGTAAATCCATCACGAGACCGGTGGCATCGTTGCTGGAATCGGCAATCATCTCCCGCAGTGCCCGTTCCAATTCATCACTGTCGGGGATGAGATCGCGCTGCAACCATTGCTCAGCCGCCACGGCATAAAACAGCTTGACCACGCTGGCGGGATAGATGGAGCGCTGATGATTCCAAGACACACCCATTCCGTCACCCGCCTCTGGATTCACATCCGTGTAGCGAATCCAGGTCACCCCCAAGCTGTTGCGGAGTCCTGGGCGGCCTTCCGCATCCAGTCCGTCCAGCACGGATTCCAGGCATAAAGCCATGGCGGGATCGAAACGGTAGAACGCCATAGCAAGAGCAATTGGCCATGGCGACGTTAGGCACTCTTTTGGCTCCGGACTTGCTGGCGACACAGAGCTGTTGGCGACTTCGAGCGAACGTGAATGGTTATTCCCGTGCCACAGGACATGGATTAACAACCCAAGCCGCCAAAGGACGGAGCTTTCGCATCCTCAAGATCGTTGGTGCACGCATTGAGGTGATGCTTCTCGACGATGGATACCAGTGCTGGATTGATCAGGATGCCGTCATCGGCAACGCAGAGCATCGAGGCCCGTGGCAACCCACGATGCTCACATCAACCGAGATTGAACAACGCATTCCAGATGTCCTGGCCTGGAGCGAACGCGTTCAACAACAGCCCAATACCTATTTGTGGGGTGGGACCACAGAGCCAGACATGGACTGCTCGGGACTGATGCAAATGGCGTTTGCGAGTCAAAAAATCTGGATCCCCCGCGACGCCTATCAACAGGAACAGTTCTGCCAACCCATTGCAGTGACGCCTGGATCATGCAACTTGCTTCGACCGGGGGATCTCATTTTTTTCGGCACCAACAAGCGATGCACCCATGTGGGGCTCCATCTGTGCGATGGCCGCTACCGCCATAGCTCTGGGAAAGAGCATGGCCGAAATGGCATTGGCATCGACAGCCTTCACCCCCAGAACACCCACCCGGTGGCATGCCATTACAGAGCCGAACTTCGCGGCGCTGGACGGGTCGTGCGCTGCCATGACGGCCAAGCTTGGGCTTAAAACCACCACGGATCGCCACAGAAACCACAGGAGTCGCCGATTAAGTTGAATTCTCCAACAAGGCAACCGGCATGAGTGCACCCCTAGACCTATCGGTGGTGGTGCCCCTCTACAACGAAGAGGAAAGCCTGCCGCACCTGGTGGAGCAGCTGCTGTCAGCCCTTCGACCCAGCGGCGAACGCTTCGAGCTTGTACTGGTCAATGACGGTTCCAGTGACCACACTGCCGAGGTGCTCGAGCGGCTGAGCCGAGAGATCCCAGAGCTCGTCGGAGTCCTGCTTCGTAAGAACTATGGCCAGACAGCAGCCATGGCTGCTGGCTTTGACGTCTCACAAGGGGAGGTGATCGTGAGCCTGGATGGCGACCTCCAAAATGACCCTGCCGACATCCCAATGCTGCTCAGCAAATTGCGCGAGGGCTACGACTTAGTCAGCGGTTGGCGGCACCAGCGGCAAGACGCGGCCTTACAACGCAAACTCCCCTCGAAATTGGCCAACCGCTTAATCGGCCGAGTCACCGGCGTTCGACTCCACGATTACGGCTGCTCATTGAAGGCCTATCGACGAGAAGTGCTGGCCGACATGCGCCTCTATGGAGAACTGCACAGGTTCTTGCCAGCCTTGGCCTTCATCGAAGGGGCGCGAATCACAGAAGTGAAGGTGAACCACCGAGCTCGTCAATTTGGGAGCAGCAAATATGGAATCGACCGCACATTCCGTGTGCTGATGGACCTGCTCACGGTTTGGTTTATGAAGCGATTCCTAACCAGACCGATGTATGTCTTTGGCTTTGGAGGATTGATCGCCATTCTCACCAGCCTGGTCGCCAGCACCTATTTGTTGGTGATCAAGCTGATGGGCAGCGACATCGGCAACAGGCCCTTACTCACCCTTGCTGTTGTGCTTGGGCTGGCGGGCATCCAACTGTTCTGCTTCGGGCTATTGGGCGAACTGCAGATCAGGACTTATCACGAAAGTCAGGATCGACCGATCTACCGCATTCGTGAAACGTTGCGTGGCGGACGAGCAGCCTGAACAACTGTGCGATGTGGTGTGGAGCGGAACGGTTCGATCGCCTGGGCCGCTGATTCCACAACCCGTGGATCGGAGTCGCGCAAGGCGCGGCGCAACAACGGCAGCACCGATCGATGCCCCCAACGTGCGGCCTGACGTACAGCCAAAAGCCGTTCCTCTGGACCAGAATTCATTCCAAAACGCAAGGCTTTTTGAAGGCTGATCGTTTCTTGAGCAGTGACTGGACTCGTCCACGCGGACAAGTCAACGTCTTCAATTTTGGAGAGCTGTTCGGCTTCAATGACCAGTTCAAGCTGCGTGCGGTTGAGCTGAGCAACAGCGCTTGCGTCAGTGCTGGACAGCATTGGCTTGAGCGGCTTCCTTTGCAGCCAAAGAAAAACCGCGAGCAAACCAACGGCACCAGGGACGAGAACGTTCTGCATTTGGATTGAACTTTTATGTCGCCGTCACGGCTAAGGAGAAGCCGTTCGATCAGTGATCTATACAGTAAACGCGAAGCTTTTGGTCTCGACATGACTGGAGAATTCGCTGCTGCCTGGCTGCCTGCGATTTTCGTGCCCATGACCGGAATCGTTTTTCCCGCAGTGTTCATCGTCCTCGTTGGTCGAGTGATCACCGCTGCCGAGTGACCGCAGGCTGCGGATCGCCCCAAACCCTCAGCATTCATTTTCAATGACTGTCACTCCTGCTTCTGATCCCTGTGTCGGCAATCTCGCCACACCGGTTAACAGCGGCTATTTCATCAAAGGCCTGATCAACAACCTGCCCTTGTACCGCGAAGGAATTTCACCAAATTTCCGCGGCCTCGAAACAGGTGCTGCTTTTGGGTACTTGCTCTACGGACCCTTCACAATCTGCGGCCCACTGCGGGCTACAGAATTCCAAGACACTGCAGGCGTTTTGGCGGCCATTGGGGCCGTTCACATCCTGACCCTGCTGTTTTTGCTGTACAACCAGCCTGGGAAACAGCCCAACATTCCGCCTTCCGACGTCACTGTCAACAACCCCCCATCTGATCTATTCACCCGCACTGGCTGGGCGGACTTCACCAGTGGGTTTTGGCTGGGCGGATGCGGTGGAGCCGTCTTTGCATGGTTCCTTTGCAGCACCGTTCATGTTCAAGACTTGTTCAACATCGCTGCTGGCGTTTGGAGTGTGGGCTAAATCCACTCTTCACTAAACGATTCATCGGCACCCCCCCCTGAAATGCACCTAATGCTTTTCGGGGGTTTTTCAATGCAAAGTCCTCTCCATTTCTGAATCGTCCCGGATGCGGTCGATCTCTCAGCCCTTTCTGAGGCGCCCCGTCTTCACGGTGGTGTGCAGCGTGCTCATTCTCCTGGCCGGTCTCACCTCCATGGTGGGCCTTGGACTCGAGGACCTGCCTCAACTTGCACCGACAAGGGTGAGCGTGAGCGCAAGCTTCCCGGCAGCCTCCCCTGACGTCGTTGAGCAAAGCGTTACGGCTGTGTTGGAGCAGCAGCTCAATGGTCTTGACGGCGTTGAAAGCATCAGCTCCACCAGCCGACAAGGCGGAGCAAGTATCAGCCTGCGGTTCAGCTCGGGAGATCCCGAACTGAATGCGATCAAGGTTCAAAACGAGGTCAACCTGGCGACCCGCCGTCTACCAACAGCTGTTGGTCGGCAGGGCCTCCAGGTTCGACGCTCATCGAACGACCTGCTGATGATCCTCGGATTTAGTCATCCGCAGGATCAATACGTACCAACATTCCTGACGGGATGGCTTGATCAATCGCTGAGGGAATCTCTACTCACCACTCCAGGGGTGGGTGATGTCGTGGTTTTCGGGGGGAGTGAACTGTCCTTTCGGATTTGGTTAGATCCGCAGCGATTGGAACAAGCGCATTTGACAGTCACAGACGTGACTCAGGCTCTAGCGGAACAAAACGTCCTCGCAGCCATAGGAAGCATCGGCGCATCACCCGCACCAAGCGGACAACTGATCAGCCTTCCCGTTGAAGCGGAGGGACGGCTTCGCAGCCAAGACGAGTTTGAGAATCTCGTCCTGCGTCAATTCGATAACGGAGGACTCCTCAGGCTCAAAGATGTGGGCCGGGTGGTGCTTGGACAGAAAAGCTATGGCCGCAGCGCCATGAACCTTCAGGGCGAACAGTCGGTTGCCGTCGGTGTTTATCAGCGGGACGGAGCCAATGCTCTGCAGGTGAGTCGATCCATCAAGGACCAGCTCCAACAATTGGAATCGAACTTCCCACCAGGCGTTGAACTGTCGCTGATCGTGGACGTGGCTGACACGGTTCAGGCCAACCTCGACCGAACACTCAGCACCTTGCGCGACGCCGTCGTCCTTGTGTTGCTCGTCCTTGTGCTGTTTCTAGGGCGTTGGCGTCTGGCCATGATTCCAGGCATCGCCGTTCCGGTTGCCTTAATTGGCAGCCTGGTTGTGGTCCGACTGAGCGGCTCAGAGCTAAACAGTTTGATCCTGTTTGGTCTCGTCCTTGCCACTGGCATCGTTGTCGACGATGCGATCGTTGTGAGTGAAGACATCGCAAGCCGCATTGAACGCGGCGAAGCCCCGCAACAAGCCGCTGAAAATGCCATGGCCGAGCTTGCCAGTGCCGTGGTCGCCACATCACTGGTGCTGGCAGCCGTCTTTATTCCAGTACTGCTGATTCCAGGATCGGTTGGCCGGCTCTATCAACCAATCGCCTTGGCCATTGGCGGGGCGATCTTGTTCTCAACCCTCAATGCACTCTCATTCACACCGATGGCAACAGCCAGGGTGCTGGGGACATGGGGCGGAGGACTACCAAAATCGATCCAACGCTTAAGCGCGGCGTTGCAGGGGGGAATGACTCGCCTGCAACGGCTGTATGAACGACTTCTCCGGAACTGGTTAAAACACAGCCAACTGGTCGCCGTGCTGCTCGTGATTGGCTTGATCGGCACCGGAGCCGGCTTAGCAACGATTCCTACCGCGTTTATTCCAGATGAAGATCAGGGACAAATCCGTGGATACTTCACGCTGCCCGAGGGCGCGAGTCTTGAACGCACGGTGAACGTGATGGACCAAATCCGAAGGGTCGTCACCAAAGATCCACTGATCAGGACTGGAAACTTTTACGCAGGAAATTCGTTTGGCCAAAGCGGCGAAGACCGTGGCTCTTTCTATTTGCGCTTAGCCCCTATCCAGGAGCGAACCAAGCCAAACCAAAGCAGCAAAGCGATTCAACGGCGCCTTTCGCAAGCGATGCAAAGCGAAATCCCTTCCGCCCGCGTGATCGTGACCACTCCTCCCACCGTTCGCGGATTTAACAGCGAATCTGGCCTGGTGGTGGAATTATTGGATCGCAGCGGAGGACAACTCAGTCTTCCAGAATTTGAAGTGGTGGCTCAACGATTCATCGCTGCTGCCAAAGCCAGTGGCCAATTTGAACGGGTCAGCACTCGATTTGATGCCTCATCAGCACGCTGGCGACTTGAACTCGACCGCGACCAAATCGCTGCCCTCGATCTGGACTATGGGGCAACGTTGCGCGAAATCGGCACAGCGATCGGGGGGCGTTATGTGAACGACACCTATGAAGGTGGGCGTGTCCGAAGTATTTACGTTCAATTGGAAGGATATGAACGCAATAGTCCGGCCGATCTCACCAGCTTGATGGTGCGCAATCGCCAAGGAGAAATGATCTCTGTTGCCTCTGTGGCTCAATTAACCCGTGAAGAAGGAGCCAACAGCATTAGCCATTACGGGCTGAATCGTGCCATTCGCATTACTGCCGTACCAGGGCGAAATGTGAGTAGCGGCCAAGCCATTCAAACTCTTGAACAATGTGGAGAACGGATCGGAGGAAACAATATCGGCTTAGCGTTCACAGGTTTGGCGAAAGAAGAGCAAAAAGCTCAACGGGTCACCTGGCTACTCTTCGGCCTTGGAGTTTTGATTGTGTATCTGTTACTGGCGGGACTTTACGAGAGTTTCGTTGATCCATTCATAATTTTACTCACCGTACCAATGGCACTCATGGGGGCACTAATTGGATTAAAACTAAGAGGATTACCCCTCGATGTTTACGGACAGATGGGTCTTCTCGTTCTCATCAGCTTGGCCGCCAAGAATGGCATTTTGATTGTCGAATTTGCAAATCAAAGAGTCGCCAAAGGCATCAGAATCAAGGAGGCAATCCTTGGGGCTGCCGTCAAGCGGATGCGTCCAATCCTGCTCACTGCAACGACGTCCCTCGTCGGATTTCTACCTCTTCTGATCGCCAGCGGCAGCGGCTCCGCAAGTCGCATTAGCATTGGAACCGTGGTGTTCAGCGGTCTGCTGATGTCCACCTGGCTATCGCTATTCGTGATTCCGGCGGCCTATCTCTTCATCAAAAACAAACCAGCTCAATGAGTCAAATGCCAAGGTGCAGGGCTTGGCTG
>Ga0257110_1000153_pt1 | contig 36126 bp, 30 predicted proteins | sample LP_taG_7_FD_190184 | JGI IMG/M metagenome (GOLD analysis project Ga0257110, IMG submission 190184) | Marine microbial communities from Northeast Subartic Pacific Ocean, Canada - LP_J_2015_P26_10m | ecosystem: Environmental > Aquatic > Marine > Oceanic | place: Canada: Northeast Subartic Pacific...
AATCCAGGCTACAACTTCGTCACAAATAAATTCAACATTGTTCTGAATTAGTTCGTATGCACCAGGATATCTGTTACCCGATAACGGGATGCCTGGTTGAAATATATACGATTCTACTTTTTGTTTAGCCATTTATTTTAACTTCCTAATGCAATCGCTAATGCGGTTGCTCTTCCATCTACATATTTTTTATTAGCAATAGCTGTTCTTTGTGTTGGCGTTGCTTGTACATTCGCCTCAGTAAAGGTAGCTTTTGCAGGTGTCGTCATTCCTATTGTAGTATTATTTAGCGTTCCTAGAGTTGTTACTAAATTATTCGAACTAACGCTTCCCGGTGTCGTAACACCAAGACTCATGTTGTCTATTGTACCACCCGCGGCTGGATTTACTAATAGTGTACCTGCTGAGCCTGACGGTATAATTCTAATATCTGCGTTTTCACCGTTAAGTGTAACATTATCTGTAGTTGTTAAACGTAGTGCGTTAACATCCATGTTGCTTATTGTACCACCGTTTGATGGATTAATTACTACTGTACCTGAACTTCCTGTAGGTGCTAATGTAATCACAGCATTTTCACCCTGTGCAGTTACATCACCTGTTGTAAGTATGCTTGAAAAACTACCAACACCAGTAATAGTTGGGTCAATGATAGTAAGTGTACCAATTGGTGTTTGATCCGCATCTGCAAAATATAATGTGCTTGGAGCATTTGTTGGAACTGCAAGTGTAACCTTTCCTTCAAATTGTCCTTGTGCTTCTGAACCTGATTTAGATACAGTAGCATCTTTACTTAAATGTGTAAGTCCTTCGTTGTATTCTGTATAAACACCACCAGTCATTTGATAAACGTTAAACGATAACGAACCAAGTGTCTGTCCTGCGGCGTTTGTTGATCTTAAATTTAAGTTGAATATGTATGAACTGCCTCTTGTTAAAGTAACCACTGGGTTAGCTTGTAGGTCAGTTGCTGATCCATCTTGGTATTCACCGTCAAACGTAAAGTTACCACCAGCATCTCTTACAACGTAATCTCCTGATACGTCAGCCGCTTCATCAACAACGGTATAGGTCACACTACGCAAGGTAACATTACCTTGATCGTCTACTAAAAATCCATTTGATTTAAATCCGTGTTGTGCTTCAAAGGGTGACTTAATAACTGACATAGTATTCTCCTTTTGTATTTATCTGCATCTAGGTTACTACTATTAAGCCATGCATCGCACTATGATACTGACAGTTATAATGATATGTACCTGCTGACGCCGGTGTCCAAGTAATTGTTCCAACTGCGGCGCCTTGTCCTGTTGCCGCTGGTGTTGTTACTTGATAACTTGTACCAGACGAGTTTGTTGTTTTTAAGTACAACGGATGTCCACTTGCATTTACTGTAAGTGTTAGGTTATCATTTGTGTTAAGATTAATTGTTTGGTTATTTCCAGTTACAGCACCATTTCTATCTGTACCTGATAATGTGTATGCACCAGCCCCTGCATTGGTCATTGTAATACTATAGTTATTACCTGGTGTAATTGATGTATCATTAATTGTTACTCCAACTGTTGCTTCACCGTTGTTTAGTGCAAGAGCAAAAGTTTCTGTACCTTCAGTAGTTGTGTCTGCTGTAACACTTACTGTTAGTGTTTCCTGTGATCCAACAATAAAGTCTCCAGTCAATGGCGCACCGTTGATGTCTGCTGATGTTACACCTGTAATAGTGTAACCTAGGCTTGTACCATTTGCAACATTGGCTGTTGACAACGTAACAGTAAATGACGTTCCTTCGTTGGCTGTTGCCGTCGAACGTCCCAGTGAGTAACTTTCCACTGCCGCTGATACCGAAGTATCTGCAATCTGTACCTGTGCAGTTGCTCCACCATTGTTCAATGCTATGTTGAAACTTTCTGTTCCTTCAGTTGTTACATCTTCTGCAAGTGTAAAGTCAAAGAATTCTGTTGTTCCAACAATAAATGTACCTGTCAATGTTCCTGCTGTTAGGTCTGACGCTGTTAATCCTGTTACTGTATAATCTAAACTTACACCTGGATCAACATTACCTGTTGAAAGTGAAATTCTAAATGTATCGCCCTCATTAACGTTTGATAAGTTAGAAGTCAATGTGTATGTAACAGCAGGTGTCTGTGAAGTATCATTAAACAGAACGTTTGCTGTCACTGCCGGATCTTTTCCGTCAAGTGTCATTGTAAATGTTTCAGGACCTTCACTGGCCAAGTCTGCTGTTACTGGATATGTAATTGCATCTGTTGTTCCTGTGATAAAGTTTCCTGTTAGGTTTGCTCCACCAATATCTGCACTTTGTACTCCTGTGATTGTGTAAGGAATTGTTGTACCTGCATTGACATTGGTTGTAATAAGTGTAATAGTAAAGTTCTGTCCTTCGTTTGCTTGTGAAGTAGTACGTGATAATGTGTAAGTTGGATCGTATGCACTTGAACTTGATCCTGCAATAACAGGTCCTGGCTCGTTTAGTGTTGCGTAGTAGTTTGCACTATGTATAATTTTTGCACCAGCTATACTTGTTGAATCGTCTTGTATTCTTGGATATGCCATAAGTTTAAAGTAACTGTCTGTTACTACTACTTCTAGCTGTAATAGGTCGTCTCCTAAGTTAGAACGCCCATATATTACTATGTTTGCTGTGCTTGTACTTGCTGTACACAAGCATTTAATGATCTCTTTACGTGCTGAGTTAACATCACAAGCTATTGTGTATTCTACGCCGAAATAACTACCTACATACCAGCGATCTAGTTCAGTACCATTTTCCACAAGTGAAGCCGATGGACCTGCATATGACAGATTTGCCCCACCTCTAAACTCTATTGTGTTGTTTTGCCCTTTACGGAAAAACTTGCTGATATCAAACATTCACATTCCTCTTTGTAGTATTTATCCGTACCGCACAACTCCGTCTCAAAGTTCTGCTACCGCTTTTTACCGCTTCGCGGCACTTAAACTGCTTAATGATGTGTTGTTTTTAAATTTATTCGTCATTTTTTAGCGTTATTAGTTTTTTATATTCAGGCAAGTATAAGTATTCAATGTCGCTATGTTTCAATGTACGCACAGCATCATCTAATGTTTCTACTAATGGTTCTCCGCCTAAGTTAAAACTAGTATTGAAAATAATAGACAATCCTGTCTTTTCTTTCCACGCTTTAATGAGATTATAATAGTGTTCGTTTTGATCTTTGTTTACAGTTTGTATTCTACAAGTTCCATCAACATGAATAATACTTGGAATCTTTTCTGCAATACCAGGTTGACAGTTTACGGCATACATCATTGTAGGTGAGCTTTTCATTCCACGTAAGTCAAACCATTCATGTACATCTTCTTCTAATATACTACCTGCAAATGGGCGGAAGTATTCTCTGTGCTTAATAAGATTAACATGATCTTTACCTTTAGGATCACTTGGATCATACATAATAGTTCTGTTACCTAATGCACGTGGACCATTCTCTGAACGTCCTTGGAAGATAGTACAAATATCTCTATTAACTAGTATATCAACTGCTTTACTTTCATCTGCATCTTCTATTGTAGCACCATATTTTTCTGCTGTCGTTAACAACTCTTTTTCGTTATAACAGTATGATGGTCCTTCGTATAATGTGTCTTGTTGTTTTTGTATTGAATTATCTTTTGTAAGTTTTCTATGCATCAACATTGCCGCACCCATGGCCGTACCTGCATCATTACTAACTGGCTCTACGTATATCTCAATGTCATCGTCTTTTAATTGATCTAAGTATTCATAGTTTGCTACACAATTTAATCCGTAGCCTCCACTAATAACAACTTTATTTTTTCCTGACATTTCGACAGCACGTTTAATTAACTTAACAACTTGATCCTGTGATTCTGTTTGTACAGCATAAGCTAGATCTCTTCTGTTATCTAACTTACTAACATCTTCTTCATCATGATGAGTCAAGTTTTCAAAGAAGTTGTAGTTTACATGAGCTCCGTTGGGGTATGTAGGAACTATTGTTTGTCTATCTGAGATAGGAAAGAGTGTATCTTCTCTAAACAATTTAGTTTTACTAGGCTTACCATATGGAAATAATCCCATAGTTTTGCCAGCTTCAATAAAACTAAAACCACAATACTCTGTTACTGCTTCGTATGTTTTTACAATACCTGCATTCTCTGTTAATAATACATTATGAGTCCATTCTTTAGGCTCATTGTATAATTCGCTTGACATATCTGTTAAGTACTGCATAGTCATCGGACCATTAGTACCAAGATGTTTGTACATTGTTTTAAAATTATCTGGGTAATTACAATCAAAGATTGTTTCTGTTTCCCAAACTGTTATTGGATCACCTTTGTCAGTTTGTAAGTCAATAAACGTACCGGCGCCATCAACAATAAGTGCTACTGCTTCATCAAATCCTGATCTATAAAAAGCAGTTGCGGCGTGTAATTTATGATGAATATTACTCATATCAATTACTTGCGGATGATTCTCGTTTGGATTATAAGGCTTTCTACTTATTAATCCTAATTTTCTTGCAAGGCCTGTGTAAACATCGTCTCCACTAAAGTCTACTCTACCTGCTGTTCTTTGTAAATTTTGTGTATGTGCAATACATAAGAAGTCTAACTTATCTGTATAATCTAGTATCTTTAACATTGAAGCATACGGACCTCCGTCGTATTTTTGACGTGTCAGTCTTTCTTCTTCAATAGCAAATACTATTTCACCGTCTTTTAATAAACACACGCCTGCGTTGTGTCCTCTTGCAATTCCGGCTATCCATATCGGTTTCTTACTCATTTAAAATCCTCTGTAATTCCTATTCCATTGTACTGCACTAGTAATATTAGAAATAGTTTCTTTATAATCATTAGTCTTAGACTTCATAGTAGTATCTATCAGTTTTTTCTGCTTTGCAGTTAGGATCTGATTGTGTAAAACAGAGTCAACCCAACTTAAATGCTGTGATGGGCTTGGGTGTAACTCGATCCATTTTTCACCTTTATCATTTTCAAACCACCAACTTTCATTTGGTCTATTCCACGCATGAAGTCCTAACGGTTCTAACCATTCTCTTCCTTGTAAAACATTTCTATATTCAGGCACTTCATATTCTGTAAATGCATCTGCAAGTTCTGGAGTATTTCTTAAATTTTCTCCATGTCCTTTTTGATGTGGTATGTCTGTACCTAGTGTTTTTATATCACTAATACTTGTAAAATAATATTCACAATCTATTGAATCTAATAGTCCTTTAGTTAGTATTATGTTATTAAGTGTGTGTAGAAATAAAGCCTTTTCATCATAAAAAGTATCAACCCATTTTTTATCAAAAGTCTTTTCGTTTTGATAACTGAATATACTACCTTTAGTTTGCCATGGTTCGACTGAGTTAAATTTAAGCCAGTCATATCTTAAATGGCTTGACCATTGTACAAAAATTGTGTCGTCTTTTGTAAAGTTATTTTTAACATGGCATTCAGCAACACGTTCTGCAATAGCACGGTTACCTAGTCCTGCATGACCCCAGTTTTCATGTACGTCATATTCAAGACCTAATATATCAGCCCACGTTGGCCAGTTCCATGATGTATAAGAACAACCGAATGTGAACAGTCTACGCATTACTTTGTGTCTTTAGCGTCTTCGCTGTATTTAGATCCTACTTTAGGTAAATTTTTAATGCCGTTGTTTACTGACTGACAAATAATTTTTTCAACTTTTTCATTCATAGCCATGATACCGTCATTAGTTCTATCTGAAAACTCATCTTGTGTAACTCTAATAGGACTATAAACTCTTGCACCTTCACCCATGTCTAAGATATCAAAGTTTTTATCTTCTGGGTAAGAAACGTTAACAGGATAAGTTGATCCAATTACTACTGTACATTTTTTATCTAATGCATGAACCATATGTTGTCCTGAACTATCGCAACCTAAAAAGTAATCTGCGTTAGCAATAATACCAGCCCAATGTCTTAGGTCTGCACCCATAGGACTTGCTACTGGTTCTTTTACTCCGTGTTTAGTAAAGTCAATACCAAACTCTGCCATATGTACAACACCAAAGTCTTTAGAAAGTCTTTTGATAATAGCAATGGCATTTTCTGCTTCAAAACTTCTACCACTATAGTCACTAATCATTCCGTTTTCATGTTGAACTGTTCTACCAAAAGGTTGGAATACAACAATCTTATCTTTTTTAGTTTTTTCTTTAACTTCATCGATAAGTTTTTTACCAAAGATCATTTCTTCTTTGTTTAGTTTAAGTTTAGGCTTGTGTAGAACACGTAGTCCTTTGTTATTAATTGCAATATCATATGCTTGAGCAATAGAACAAAGTTGATTGTAATATTCCCAAACTCTATATGGTTCTGGTGTAATTAAATCGCGATCTTTTAGTTTATCTTGGAATAGGCCTTTGTGCCAATGATCATATACTTTAGCATAAAGGGTTGGATGACCTTTAAAGAAGTCTGTTCCACCCTCACATACAATAACAAAATCGTCTTCTGGATTTTCTTCTTGGAATTTTTCTAAAGCAGGGATAGATGCTATGACTCTTCCAGCACCGCCATTGATAAAAATGGCCGAGTTTCTTTTAATTTCTTCTGACATTTATCATCCTTTTGTAGTAACTATATACATACTTCTTCGTGAAGCACTTACAAAGTTATTTAAAAGGAATTATAGTATTAAGATTGTTTTCTGGCTGTGATAGTTCCAGCTATTCTAGTTCTGCCTTTAGCGTCTGTAGGCGCCGCTGGTAGCCCGTCTGCTACACCATCATCAAATGGAGTACCGTCTGTGCTTAATCCTAGTCTAGCTAAATCTGTACCAAAGTAATGTCCGTCCATCTCTGGTGGAACAAAGTGGCAAGTTGCTGGGTGATATGTGTGTTCCATTAACCATCCATCTGCTGGATTGTCTCTATTATTAGCATCTGTGTTATCTGGAACGTTGTCGCCTAATGTAGTTGACGCATCCATTCCATTTACAACAGCACCATAACGTCCAGTTGCACCTGGGAACTGATCGTTTTCTCCCCAAATACCTGGTTGTAATGCTTTTGGTGATTGTGGTTGTCTAATTTTCCAAGGATCAATACGTTCTACTTTAGAAAGATTAAACTGTGCTCCTGAACCTGTTGTAGAACTATCTGCTGACATAACAATAGTATAAGCTACATTGTTAATAGTTTTAGCTTCTTTCATGTGTCTTGCATTAAAGGCATTTCTTGTTCTAACACCAGTAATAGCACCGTCTTGTCCAATACTTGTAACAATAATGTTTACATCTAATGAATCATTTGCATCTGCTGGTGCAGTTGGTTTCCACTGCTCTCCATCATTTGGATCTGCTTCAAAATCAAAACCTGGTCTACGTCCCATTGGCTGTGATAAATCATCTAATGATCCAATTTGATCTGTTGTATAACCTAATACACTTGCGTCTACATTCATATGATCACCTACTGAGTAACCTGTACCGCCAGCCGCAATAGCAACTGACCAACAAGCACCATATATTTCAGGCATATCTCTTAATGCTTGTCTAAATGCTTTCCATTTATCTGCTAAATCAGTCGGCATATCGTCTGCAATATGTGAGTCTGACCATGAAAGTTGTGACCAACGTGTTTGTTTCATTTGTTCCCAATTAACGTGTGGCTTTAAGAAAGGAAATTTATCAGGCCATTGTTTCGCAATCGGATCATAAACAATTTCATCTCTATCGTATGTGTGATCTGGTGTAGGAACTTTAGGTTCAATGTGTGTAAATGCAACTCCATTGATATTATTCATTGGTAGTGTAGTAGTTATATTTTCTCTACCTTCTAAAAATAATGTGTCTTGGTGTACTTCCATTAGTTCGCATAATAAAGGATTTTCTTTACAATCAACTAGCACCATATATTCGTGTGCTGATGGTACAAAATTATCTTCAACTTCGTATGAGTATCTAACCTCACCTGAACGTTTGTTGTCTTTCTTTCTCATAAACACCCATAGTTTTTCTGGGCCTTTATAAGTCCATTGACCTACTTTACCTTCAGCTGTAGTTTGATACAAATATGCATCTGGCATATCATATGAAAACTGAACTTCAATTTCGTTTTTTCTATTTTGTGCGTCTAATCCGTGTCCCATAATTATATCCTAATAGTATACCACATAAACAGCACCTTCGGCTCCTGGTGATCCACAACAACATCCGCCACCGTAGGCTTGTCCTGGAACTCCACCGCCACCTGGCCATGATCCAAATTGATCACCTCCACGTGTACAGCAACCGTTTGGTCCTATTCTTGGTCCTGATTGCGCCATTGGTGCAACCGGTGTAAATGATAATCCTCTGTCTCCACAATGCTGTGATCTTTGTGCAGAACCTGTATAACTTGCTATACCAAAATCAACGTTATTAGGTTGACTTTGACAGTTATAACACGTCATACAACATCCGTAACAACCAAAATAACCATGACAGTGAGTACAGTTACTACAGTATCCACCACAAGCTATTGCACAAAAACATGAACTACCTGTTGGTGTTCCCATAACATAACTGTTATGTCCTGCGTAGTTATTACCTGCGTATAAACAACATCCTGATCTACCTGCACAAATTGTGAAAGTATCACCTGATGTTACATTTGTTGATTTAATTGCGTAAGAGCCACCGTCTCCTGAATAGCCCTCCATACAGCAACAGCCACCTGTTCCAGATGCGCCACCGCCCCACATTTCGAATACTGCAAAAGTAGTCCCGTTTGGAACTGTCCAATTACAACATTTACCGCCGTTATTGTTACAACAAAATCTTGATTCTGGTGGAACGCCTCTGGCTGTTGCCGGCCATGCTTCACCGTGGTCTCGGTTCCAAGCATAACTTACTGTAAATGCTGAAGGAGCCTTAACACCAGTGTCATAACCCGGTACAAAAGATCTTAAACTAGCCATATATACTCTCTCCTTATCCTATATCCGATTGATAGTAAACTACTACTAATCCGCCTGCGCCTGGTCCGCCACAGTAACAAGTACCGTTGTGCGTATGTAGTGTACCACCGCCTCCTCCTGGGAAGTCAGCTGGTCCATCACTATCTCTACCATGCGTTTTATAACAACTATCTCTTGACATTCTAGCACTTTGTCCACCGTATGGTGCTGATGTCATATTCTCCCATGATGAACTAGAACACATAGATGTTCCTGCTCCACCACCGTTAAATCCACAAATACTAAAATCTGCTCCTTTTACACATCCACATATGTAGTTAGGACATCCACAATGTCCGCCCCATGCCGCTCCAAATCCACAAGTAGAACAACCATATCCACCACCTGATGAGCATAAACAGAAGTAACTTCCGTCACAGCAACCAGTATTTGAACAAGCATAACTACCACAACCTGGACAACCCATTACTGGACGACAGCAACCTGCCGATCCTGCACAAAGGGTAAATACCGCTCCTGGTGTAACTTCTGCAACTTTTCTACCGTAGGATCCTGAACCTCCTGGAAAGCCCATCATACAACAACAGCCTCCGCCGCCGTCTCCGCCTGCTCCCCATGTTTCAAAAGCCGCCCACTTAACATCTGTACTAGCCGTCCATGCACAACAGCAACCTGGGTTACTGTTACGTGTAGTATCCATACTTGTATGGTACACATAGATAGTACGCAGAGCTAATGCGCCTTCGCCGCCGCCTAGTTGTAGTAAAGTTCTTAATGCAGACATCTATTACTCTCCTTAACCTATTCCCACGCCATCGTCAGCGGGTGGTTCAGCAAATCCGCCCACAACTGGTTCCTCTGGGAACTTAATCATGTGTGCCGGATACTCATCTGATTCACCTTTTTTCCATGTAGTTGGAATGTCTCTTAATTTTTGTCTAAAGTCAATCCAAGGTTGCTTAATAGCATCTGGCATATCACTAGCAACTTTTGAATCTGTAGTATCTAATCTATCATTTCTAAGTTGTGTAATTGTTGCCCAAGTCTGCCAAGGTTGCTTCCAAGTAAGTGTCCAATTTCCTGATGCTAAATCATGAGTAGAAAGTGTTCTCTCATAAGCGTGATCTGGATATGGTGGCCACGGATTTTGATAGTTTCCATAACCTGTTGGTAAAGCAACTGTAACCTGTGATTGCGTTAGTGTTATTGTGTGTGGTAAAAATATAGCACACATTAAAGTATCAGCACCTGCACAATCAAGTTCTACAATACGTTCACCATCTGGTGCTGTATCGGTACTTGGATTGTAATGAAAATCTTCATCAGGTGGTTGCTGAGCCTCTGTATTCTTATTAGTCGTTTCGTCAACAAACACATACAGTCTATCTGGACCTGTATAAGTTGCTGTCGCTGTATCTCCGTTCGAGTTTGTTTGAGCCAAATACTCGTCGGGGATATCATATGTAAATGTTTTTGTAATTTCAGCCATTTTAGTTCTCTTCCTTTGTATTTAGCATATTAACTGTATGATACTTTGACCATACCTCCTGAGCCCCAATGACCCCAACAGCAACCACCACATGATGTTCCGTTAAAGCCTGCGTCTCCTGGGTATGGTTGAGCACATCCCCATCCACAACCTGAACACGTCATCGGCTTACCGCAGTAATCTTTGCCGTGTCTTGTTTGTCCACCTTTTGGCGGTCCACTTACATAGTCCCACATCTGGTTGTGACAGTATTGTGTTTGAAGTGGTTGGTTTCTAGAGTGTCCTAATTTAAAGTCACCTTGTGTTCCTCCTGAAATACAAGAACAACCAAAGCAACAGTTGTAGGCATAGTGAGCATGACAGTTTGTTCTTCCTGTACATCCACCTCTAGCACACGCTGTTGATATACCTGAACCACTTACATATGAAGTTGATCCATCATATCCCAAACAATCTCTTTCGCAACAGTTTCCGTTTCCTGCCGCACAAATCGTAAATTGACATCCAGCTACTGTGGCGTGTGATCTAATCGCATACGAACCGCCGCCCGCGTTTTGACTAGAGTACATACAGCAACAAGCCCCGGCTCCTGCCGCGCCTGCTCCCCATAACTCAAATGTAGCATTTTTTATGCCAGTTGGCACAGTCCATAGACAACAGCATCCGCCGTTGTTAATACCTCTATCGTTATTGTAAACATAGAAATATTTCGTAGGTACTGACGACCCTTCTACGGAATCTGACATTAAAGTTCTGAGATTTGCCATTTGTAAATTCTCCTCTTATTTCTTACGTTCCACTAATAATCCAACCATAAGTTGAACCAGTGTAAATCAATGTTACAGCAATATTGTTAATATCTAGCGTCAAATCCTCACTTAAATTCTGAATCTTTGCTCCGTTTCTGCCCATAGTAACATTATTTGTATTAAAGTTACCTGTGACATCTACGATTTGGACTACATCATTAACAAGCAACGAACTTGATACTGGAAGAGTAATTGTAAATCCTCCTCCTGATGAGTTAGCAAGGATACGATCATTAACTGTGGCGGTGTACGTAGTAGATATGTTTCTTATAACACTACTTGCAGTTCCAGTTGTTGATATATATCTTCCCATTTTATCTTCCTTTTATGTATTTATCTATGCTGTTGATGTTTCAATGCCCATCGCTACAGCACTTACGTTAGCGGCACTACTATAAACAACAAGTATTTGCCCTGCCGCCATTGCAATACCTGATCTTTCTAATACCCCTTTGGGTAAAAGCTCTACGTCGAATTCAATGAATTCGCTTGTTGCGGGTGTTCCCGCACTTGCTACTGCTACACGGATCGATACAGCGGCATTACCTCTATTACAAACCGATAATGTAGCTATACTAAAATTGTTAGCTGGTACCGTGTAAAGAGAAGTATTAGTAGCCGCTACTAAATCTGCGTGTCCTAGTCTTCCTGTGGCCATATTGTTTCTCCTTTAACTCAATATAAATTGTTGCATCGCTACAGGTGATCCACTAACTCCACCTGTAAAGTTCATTGTTGCAGTTATATTTAGCGGAACCGCTGTCGTTGTTGTAATAGTGTTCCCGCTAATATGAACTACTCCTGCTGTAACTGTATTTACGTTCAATTCTGAAGCACCGCCACCAATTTGGGAGGTAATATATGTTTTAATTGCCTTCTGTGTTGGCACAATGCTATCACTGTTTGCTGTAAATGTTCCATCAGTACTAAATTCGTTAATTGTAGCACCTGTTCCACCTAATGCAACAGATCCTAGTTGTAATTCTTGTAATCCTGATATACTAAATGCATCAGCATTTAGAGTGGCAATACCAGTTGCCTGTTCAACGTTGAACAATCCACCAACTCTAAAGTTACCATCTTGGTCAGTTGACGTAAAGAATACTCTTCCGCCGCCGCCTACTACTGCTTCATCGTTTGAATCAGCTGGTATAGTTGGTGTTCCAGGATAATTTGTTGTAGTAAATCCACCTGTACCAATATCTAGGAAGTCATGTCCTGTTAAACGTACCTGTGAATATCTAATTCTCATTGTTACTTTTGTACCATGTGCTACTGCATTATCAATTTCTTGATTTGGTGAAATTTGTAATAGTGCCGCATATGGTCCTGAACCTGTTAAGTTAGTTACACTAACAAGTTTAAAGTATACGTTTGACAATCCTGCAAGTTCTACGTTAGCACCTGGTTGTGGAATACTTAACATACTTTCAACTTGTAAATATTTTCCAGATTGTTTCTGATCTCTGTAACCAGCACTATGAACTATCTTACCACCTGAACTATAAGTTGTTCCTGTAGTTAATACTGCTGGGAATAACAAGTCTTTATCAATATAAAGTTGTAAGGTGTTTGCATCAATAACTTTAATATAATAGTTATTTGAGTTAATCTGTGTAGTACCTGCAACCTCTTTAATTGAAATTTTAGTTCTCTCTAGTAAGTTGTGTGTTGTAACTGTTAAGTTAACAACGCCTGTACCACCGTTAGTTGGAAGTGCACCAAGTCCGTTATTAATTACTTCTGTAATAATAGCAAATAATTCTACAACCTTAGTCTGTGCCGCCGCTTCACCGTTGTTACTGTTTGTAGTCTGTGAAGTTGTTGACTGTAAAGAACTGTAAGAAGCATTATCCATTACATAATCAGTAATAATTGTTTGTGCTTGTAACAATGATAATACTGTTTGTGTTTGTTGTCCCGTTACTTGAGATTGTGTTCCAATCCAATAAGCCTTAGCCGCTTTAATTGTTTCTCTAGTTCCACCAAACTTAATATCATGTAACATAGCGTCAATGATCAGTTTGGTATCTCTTTCACACTTGGCTGAATCATAAATAAATCCACCCCAAGTTGTTGAAGTTGTTTCTGTTGCAATCTTATTGTTAATCCAAGCTACTGTTTCATCTGCAATATATTCTTTGTTTGCAGTTAACAATGTTTCTGCATAAGGATTAGCAGTAAAGCTAACGCCTGTGATGTCTGCTTCTGTTCCTACATCTTCAACAGTTACTGATAATGCAGTATAACCTGTACCTCTTGAAGTCATTGCTGGTTGACCTAATACACCGTCACCAATGAATACTTCTAGCGGAGCATCTGCTGTGTTGTTTGGATCTGTAAATGTTACTGATGGAGCAGTTGTGTAAGAAGCACCTGGGTGTATAATTCTTACTTCACTAATTTTTCCAGATGAAACTTTTGCTCTACATAATGCTGTAGCTACTGCTGTTGATCCATCATTTCCTGGAGAACCTACAACCACTCTTGGTTCAACACTATAAACTGTTGTGTTGTCTAATGCAGTTTCAAGACTTCTACCACTTACAATTTGTTCCCAACCTGCTGTATTGTCTGAATATTTTTTAACTGTAGCAACTTTAGTACCTGCGTTGTATGTATCAATGTAAGCATACTGCCCAGCACCTTTACCACCTGTAATGAATATTGCCATTCCAACATACGCGGCACTTAGAGCTACATCAGTGTTGGATAATGTAATACTTGTGCTATCACCTGTCTGTGGAGTATTTGTTGCAGTCTTATAATCAGCACCACCAAATGTTGTTGTGTCACCGGTCATTCTAACTTCCATAACACCACCAGTATTAATTGTTGGAGTTAATCCTGTTACACCGTAACCGTCTCCACTTAAACTAATTGTTGTTGTAGCAACGTTATAATCTCTTCCAGCGTTAGTATATTCTATTGCAACAATTTCGTTGTTGTCTGTTATCGCGGCACCTACTAGTGCATCAAATGATCTGTTATCAACAAATGCTTCAATTGGAGTTTCAGTTAAATCAATACCTTCAGCTACAGTACCAAAGTCACCGTATGAGCTGTTACCGTTGGTAGCACGTATTTTACCGCCGTTTTCTGCAAGGTATCCAATGTGTCCGTAGTATGAGAACACGGAAACAAGCTCAGCTCTTCCTAAGTTTGTAACCCATGCACCAATTCCTTGGTCAAGTATCTGTGTAAAGTCGTTAGCAACAATTGAATCGTTACCACCTGCGTGTAAATCACCATCAACTTTCATTCCAATACATTTTGTACCAAAAGTTGTTACGTTTTGCACATATGGTGAACGTGTTGATATCCAAGCTCTTGTATCTGCTGGTCCCCAACTTGGGTTAAGTGAAACAAAAGCACCCGCTGACGGACGTTTAGTTCCATATGCGTTTGCACTACCTAATGTTCCTGTTAATCCTTTAACAGTACAATTTCTTAAACCAGTACCGTTTTCCATATAGAACATATCTTCTGTAGCAGATCCCATAACTGCGTTTACTAGGTATCTTGCTGACATAACTGACATATAGTTTCCAAAGTTTTCTATATCATAAAGTATTGCTTCTATGTAACGTTTTAAATCATCTCTACATTTTGCATCATGAGTTGAACCATAAATTGCTTCTTTCTCCATGTACATTTTTGTATTGTTTGCTTTAATATATTCTTGACCTTCATACATTAAGTATTCTAGGTTAGCATAAATTCTTCCTCTAGCATAAACATCACCTGCTCTAGCATTTGTTGTAGTCTGTCCTGTTACAACAACATCTGTACCTACACCGTTTACACCAAAGTCAATTTTAGCACTAATGTCATCAATTAAATTAGTTGTAGTTGTAACTGATGTAGCATCACCTGCCGGATTTCCTGTGTTTTGTGTTTTTATATTACCTGCGGCAATTTCTGAAACGTCAAATGTAAAGTTTGCACCGCCTCCATTACCTAGTACTGAGTCAGCAACTGTAATTGTATCATTAACTACGTGTCCTGATCCACCTGTAACTATGTCTACAGTTGTAACAGTTCCGCCAGCGCCAACAGTAATGTTAAATGTTCCTACTGTACCTGAACCTGCACTTGCACCTGCAACACCGTTGTAAGTTCCTGCTGTTCTACTTGCATCTGCGGCACCAAACGTGTCAACTTTAACCATTGCACCTGCTGGTGTTTTTGTAATTGCATTATTTAGAATTAGGTCACTCATTATAGCTTTTAATCTTACCATTGAAGCTAGTGTAAGTGTAGCATCATTGGCTAACGTAGTACCTGTTGGGTATATACTAATTTCTGTTGAACGTAATTCGTCTCCAACTACAGCACAATCTGCCGGTACAACCATTGGACATACTTCTGTGTACTGTCCTGTTTTAACAAACAATGTTGTGTTTGGTTTTACCTTTTTGTTTAATCCTGTTAAATTACCTGCTGTAATAACTTCTGTAATAGTTTCAATTAATGCTGTAACTATTGTAGTATTTCCAGACTCTGGAATTGACGATGAAGTATATTGTAAAACTACATTTGACGCAGAGTTTAATGCTTGATAGTTAGTTGTAACTGTCAAGTTCTGTATAATTCTTTGCATCATTGTGTTTGCGTAGTTAATAACTTCTACTGTATTTGCTTCTTGTCCTGCAACATAACTAGCACCGGCTGTACTAAAGTATGACTGTGCCATTTCTCTAGTGCGTTCGTTACCACCATGTCTTAGATCCCAAATAATTGCATCAACAATTAATCCTGTGTCTCTTTGACATTTTGCATTGTCAAAACTGAAGCTATTCCAAATACCACTACCACCTGCGTTTGCAATTTGGTAAGCTGGATATTCTTTACCTGCTTCAACTTGTATAAACTGTTTATTTCTAGTTAATATATCTGCTACGATTGGATTTCTAGGACCAAATCTAATTTCACGTAGTGCGTGTCTAATTGTTTTCCAAGGTTTGTCAATAGTAACACCATATGTTGGTGCCGCTTTATCTTTACCGCCTTTACCTACATAGTAAACTTGATCAATCTGTCCAAAGTAACTCCATTCAGGAGCATTTGCAGAATCGTTAACTTTAAGTACTTGTCCTTCAACCCCAACCGGTAATCTAGTTGGACCTGATCCGCCGTAGTAAACTAAATCACCAGCAGTTGTTAAGTTGCCTGATTCAGCTCCACCTGATAATAATTTCCATTCGCTACCATCTACATCTTGATCTGGTCTGTTTTGTACAGAAACTTGATCTGATGTATGTGCAGTAACACAAATATATGAGTTAACATTGTTAATACCTCTAACAGCATCACCTACGTCATAGTAGGTTGCGTTAGCCCAACTGTCTCTCCAGTTAATACCTTCGTTAAGTTTTTCCCAGTAGCTTAAATTTGGTGGTCTGTTACCTGTTGTATCTGCAATAGCAAGATAAGTGTAACCACCAACTCTAACAACGTCGCCTGCTTTGTAGACTGTGTTGAAAGATAAAGCAACATCGTTAGTTAAACTTTGTGCTGAACTTAATACTAAATTATTTTGATCTGTAACTGTTGCTACTGTAACTGTTCCGGTAATACCTGTTCCAGTTACTACCATTCCTTGAACAATAGTTCCAACGTTTGTGTCAAGTACTAGTGCAGTTGAACTTGAAGTTGTGCCGTTGACTGCCGCTGTAGCAGTTGTATAGTCACCTTTTAAACTAAATCCTGTTGTAAATAAATCCCAAGTACCTGCGTTACCATAAGGAGTAATACCTGTATGATTTGCTTTTGCAATATAAGAGTAACCACCGTATGTTACAAAGTCACCTGGTTGATAAGCAGTTGTACTATTCCAACTGTCTTCGAATTCTAATCCTGGAACAAATTGTGTCCAGTTTGTTGTTTGTGTTATTGTTGCAATCGTAAATGTAATTGCTGTACCAGTTCCACCAATGAAACCTGGGTTTACTGTAATAACATCTGTTGCACTATGTCCTGATCCACCATGTACAATAGTAACTGCCGCGTTACCTGAAACATCAATGGTAATGTTAAATGATTGTCCTGTACCTGACCCTGCACTTGCTCCGGTTATATCGTTATATGTACCTGCTGTTCTGTCCGAGTCTGCCGCTGATATACTTCCTACTGTTGCCGCAACTCCTGTTACTGCATTGTCTGTTGCTAAATCTGTTCCACCTGATGTATGATGTCTTGTTGCAATCCATAAACCGCCGCCATACTTAACAACATCATTAACTTTATATCTTGTTGCTGTTGTGTGTACTGATTTATAATCAATACCTTTGTGTGCGTAATCCCATTTAGTTTGATCGGCTTCTAAACCTAAAGTTACTGTTGCTGATGATAAGTGTCCTTCATTACAAACATAAAGTTGTCCACCATATCTTGCTGTATCACCTTTTCTATATTTTGTAACCGGTGCCCAATCAGCCTTCCAATCAAATCCTGTTGCAAAGATATCCCATTTGCTTTGATCTGCTTCGAGTCCATCTGCGTCTGATGAAAAACTGCTTGAAGATGTATGAGCTGTTGTACAAAGATAAACTGTTGAACCGTACTTAACTAAATCGTTAACTTTATATATTGATGCAACTGTCCACAGATTTTTCCAATCAAAGCCTTCTGCAAATAAATCCCATTTAGCTTGATCTGTTTCTAGCTTACCGTTAGTTGCTCCATCGACTTCAGCTGTGTGAGCCGTGTTAGCAACATAAACGTAACCACCATACTTAACAATATCATTCTGTTTGTAGTAAGTACCTGCTACCCAGTCACCCTGCCATGATTGGCCGTCACTGAATAAGTTCCATTTGCCGGCTTCGTCGGTAGTAAACAATGTTGAAGCTGTATGACCAACTGCACAATAGTATGTTCTACCACCGTGTCTGATGATATCGTCTTTATAATATGTAGTGGCCGCCGCCCAGGCGCCCTTCCATACAAATCTAATTCTACCTAGTTTAAACTCAGCCATTGTTTCTTAATTCCTTATTGTATATATTTATCATTATGGTGTCCCACCGTATCCGTTACCACCGTCATTATAATAGCCATCTGACCCTTCAAAATCATCTGCAAACTCCATCATAGCCATTGTATCATTATTCATATTGTTAAATGCCTGTGCAACCATCATTCCGTTTGGCATTTTATTAGAGTGCATAGTAACTGGAATGTTAATTGGCAATCCACCAGTGTTTGATAAGTGGTTAATATCGCTAAATTTACAAGTTCCAGCCGTTAGTGCGTTTGCGGCAACGTTTGATCCACCACCTGATATTCTACTTTGAATATATGCCGCTACAGCTTTCTGTGTTGGAACAATTTGATTACTATTAGCAACAAATGTTTGTTCCTTAGAAAATTCTTTAATTACAGCGTTTGTTCCACCAAGTATAAACGCTCCCAATCTTAATTCGTCTAGTCCTGCTAGATCAAACTGTGAAGCATTAATTGTAACAATACCTGTACTTTGCTCAACTTTAAATAGTTCACCAACTCTAAAGTTACCATCTTGGTCAGTTGATGCGTAGAATACTCTACCTCCGTTAAACTCTTGTGTTTCTTGTGGTTGCTGTGGATCGTTTACTGATCCATATCCTTCTGTATACAGTTGTGGATAGTTGGTAGTAATTGTATTACCAGTACCAATGTCTAGGAAGTCATGTCCTGTTAATCTAACCTGACTGTAATTTTGTCTAATAGTAACTTGCTCGTCATGTTCTGGTGATTCTTGAATACCCATTGTTGGAGCAATACTTATTTTTGCTCTAATGTTTGGAGAAACACCTGAAATTGTTGTAGCTGTTCCAACTTTATAAATTACGTCTGTGATACTTGGGAATCTTAAGTTATCTCCTGGACTAGGTAACAATGTTAAATCGTCAACTATTAAGTCTCCGCCAGTTTGATATTTGTCTGTATATCCGTCACCAGTAATTGTTACAGCATTAAATTTAGTATAAGCCGCTCCTCTATTTTTAAATACAGGTTGTCCAAGTGCTTGATCTTTAATTCTAACTTGTCTTGTAGCTTCTTGAGTTTTTTGTGTATCAATAACTTCAACTACAGGAGGACTTGCTGAATCATATCCACTTCCTGACTCGTGCATTACAAACTGTGTAATTCTTCCTGTGTCTGTAGTTGCTCTTATTTGAGCTTTAGCACCATATTTGATTGAGTTAAGTTTATCAGTTGATCCAATATCTTGTACTAAGAATCTAGGACCATCGCCGCCAGTCATTGGACTTACTCTTGGAAGGAACGTACTTACTGGAGGAGTAATCTGTGATTTAACATTCCAAGTATCTCCACCATTACTTGTTCTAACATTACCTGCTGTATCAACAGCCATAAATAATCCGTCGCTGTAATCTAATCCCCATTCATTTTCATTAACAATATTTGATTTAGTAACTGCTCTCCAAGATGCATTGTTAGGTCCTTCTGCATAATTTGTAAAGCTAACATAGAATGTTGAAGGTAAACCAAATGTTGCAGTTGTAGTTGATGTTGCATCACTAATCATTGTACTTGGTGTTGCTGGGTTAAATGGAAATGAAGCAGTTCCGTTTGGTTTTACTGCCGCTACAAATATTCCATTACCATATGCAAAGTCTGTTACGTTGTATGTTGTTGGAGCAACTCTAGTTGTTGATGACCAAGTTGTACCATTGTCAGTACTTTCAAAAGCAGTACCGTCAGCTTTAACAGCCATCCATTTACCGTTACCGTATCTAATATGTTTTAATCCTGTTCCCATACCTGAACTATTATAAGTCCAACTTGTACCATCTGTTGTACTAATTGCAATTTCATCTGAATCGTCTGCAACAGCAATTACCGTATGTGAAGTTGCACCAAATGGTCCTTCTGCAATATCAACCCAACTACGTTGAGTAATACTGTAAGCACTTGAACCCCAGGCTGTACCTGCTGTTGATAAGTTAGCTTTGTTTCCGTTACCTAATGCAATAAAATATTTTAATTTACCTTTACATTTTACAACACAGGTTGGTCTTACAAAGTCTGCATCAACTGTACAAGGAGACCAACTTGATCCTCCTGCATCACTGTAAAGTGCCTTAGTAGCATTTGTTTTAGGGAACACAACCATAGTTGATCCTATTCCGCAACTAACTGGTTGCCACTGGTCTGTAATATTTGTACCATTAGATGAAGCTGTATAAAGTGGATCTGCTACATCAATTCTTGGTTCAATTCTATAAGTTGTTGAACCGTCTAAACTTGTTTCAATTGGCCAACCCGGAACAATATGGTCCCAACCACGTAGTCCGTCTGACTCTCTAAGAATATTCATTTTTTTAATGCCTGGGAAGTATTCATCAATCATTGCATACTGTCCTACACCTAAACCTTCTTCAACAAAAATACGCATACCTTTGCCAATAGTACTAACTGTACAAGTTAGTGCGGCTCCACCGAACGATCCAAGTTGGTTGTCAGCTATTGTAAGTGTATCACCTGCTCTATGACTGTCACCACCGTTAGTTACTGTAAGTGTTACAGCACCATTAACGTCAACAACCGCAGTAAATGTCATTCCAGTTACATTTGCAAATGGGTTATTTGAAGTACAAGAAACACCAGTATACGTTAAAGGCATATCAGCTGGTATGTTAACTCTATTTCCATCTGCTCCTGATATGTTATTAACAGTTAATACATCTCTACCAACATATTTTTTTGCAGTAGTTTCTGCATCAGAGTTTGCAATAGTAATATCAATATTTGATCCGTTTTGTGCAGAGTTTCTTACACCTGTTAAATGTCCTCTACCACCTGGTAAACTTGAATCACCTGGATCCATTAATCTAATTTCTGAAATAGTTCCGTTACGTTGTTCAATAAATTCATTATCAACATCAACACCTGATCCTGATCCTGTAATTGTAAATGTTGCGTCAGTATAATGTTGACCAACGTGTGTAAATCCTAATCCAAAGATTTGGTTTGCGTTATTATAAACTACTGGTGCTTCAGCATCGTAGTATCTGTTATTTAATTTTGCAGTAATAGGTGTTTCTGCCGCAAACTCGCCTTCAGCAAATGACCCATATTTTCCATAAGAGTTGTTACCGTTTGTAGCACGTATCTTACCACCTGCTGTACAATAGTAACCAATATGATTAAAGTAAGTAAACACAGAAACAAGCTCAGCTTTACCGTCTGCGTTACACCACATACCAATACCATTACTTAAAACTTGCGTAAAGTCGTTAGCAACAATAGATTTGTTACCACCGTTGTGTAATGCTCCATCAATTTTCATACCAATACAAGCTGTACCTATTGTAGTACAGTTTTGTACATAAGTTGATTTGTTTGTTATCCATACACTTGTATCTGCTGGTCCTGATCCTGGATCAAGTGCCACGTAAGCACCTGTGTTAGGAATTTGTGCACCATAGTTATCTGCGGCACCTAGTACACCAGTCATACCTTGCATGGTCATATTTCTAATACCACAACCATTTCTAACTCTAAACATATCGTTAGTTTCGTAACCTATCTGAGGTTGGATTGTTGTACTTCTTAATTCGTCTCCAACAATAGCAACACCTGCCGGAACATTAATCGGAGTAATTTCTTCGTAAAGTCCTGTTGCTACAAAAATTGTAGCTGGTGCTCTGCTGGCTTCATCTTGTAAAATATATTGTGTAGCATATTTTACTGAAGCAAAAGGTGAACTACTTGCTAGTCCAAATCCTGAATCATCTGTACCACCAGTAGCAACATAATAAACTTTATTAATTTGTCCTAGTGCCTCCCAGGCTGGTATTCCTGCAACTTGTTTTAGTGCATCACCTGGACTACCGATAGGTAATCTGTTATGAGCTGTACCGTTGTGTGTTCTTAAATCACCTCTGTATTGTAATACGTTTCCTGGTGTACCTTGTACTAATGTTATCCAGTAGCTGTTTGTTGTATCTAAGTCCGGAGTAACAAGCGACGAATCATCACCTGCGTGTGCTTGAATACATTTATAAGCTGTTCCAATGTGTGAAACAATATCTCCAAGTACGTATGCACTTGCGGCTAGCCACTCACCTCTATAATATGTTCCTGTAATTACTAGTTGCCAGTACATACTAATTGATCCTTCTGTGGATCTAGTTGAACCTGGATCGTAATATCCTCTTGACTCTGGATCTAATGCATCTGGTTGTATGTTTGTACTGTCTTGTACAGCAATATAAACAAAACCTTTGTTTCTTACAACATCACCTGTTTTGTATTGAGCGGTTAAATCCCACTCGCCTTTCATTGCATAACCAGTAATTAATAATTCCCAATCATATAATCCTTGTAAACTTTCGCCTTCATAGAAAACACCTGTAACACTTGGAGGACTTCCTGCATTGTTTGTCATAGATACATAAGTGTATCCACCATATGTTACAATATCACCTGGTTGGTAAGTTGCCGCATTATTCCATACAGCTTCAAATCCTAAACCCGGAAGCCATATATCAAACTTTGCTTCATCAAAATCTGTTAATGAAGTATGTGCAGTTTTACATTTCCATTGTGTTGGACCATACTTAACAATATCGCCAACTTTATATCTAACACCAGATGAATCTAAATTACTTTGCCATTCACCTTTGTATTGAATTCCTTCTAATACAACGTCCCACTTAGATTGAGAATCTTCTAATCCTAATATAGTTGTTGTCGCAGAAGTGTGTCCTAGGTTACATCTATAAAGTGTTGCTCCGTATCTTACAATGTCATCTTTTTTGTATCTAGTACTTACAGACCAATTTAATTTCCAATCATCTGTTCTTACAACAATATCCCAACTAGTTGAGTTTTGTTCTAAACCTGCAACCGTAGTTGATGAACTATGTTCTTCAACACATTCGTATAGGTAGCCACCATACTTAACAACATCTCCAACTCGATAAGTTGTTAACGGTGTCCAATCTATTCTCCAGTTTGTAGTTCTTGCGTATTGTTGTAAACTACCTAGTACAGCTGAAATACCTTCTACTTCTACATTGGTTGAAAGAAACTCTGCTAGTGTTCTGTAAACAATACCATTGTATTTGAATAAGTCGTTAACTTTATATCTTGTATTAGTTGCCCAGTCACCTTTCCATTGGTAACCTTCTGTATTTAATAACCACTTACCTGGGCTATCATTTAAGTCTGTTGCAAAACTTGTTTGATCGGAAACGTGTCCAACCATACAGATATAAACATTACCACCATTGCGAACAATATCATCTTTGATATATGTTGCACCTGGTAACCAAACGTTTTTCCAGTTATATCTTATTCGTGCTAGATTAAATTGTCCCATTACCCTGCGTATCCTGTTGCGTTAGCACCAAATGTTAAATGCTCTCCGGATATACCGTTGTCATATTCGTATTTGGTATTAATTCTTAAAACTATTTCGCCCTCTGCGTTTACATAATAGTAAATATTTTTATCGTCCCAACGCATTTGTTCATAAAGTAAGTTATCATAAACTAGTACGTGGTTTGGATTTCTTCCTTCAAAGAAATCTTCTCCAGATTGGAATTCTGTGTAGTTACCATCTGTTCCACCTGGTCTGTTAATCTGTGCTTCGTCTGTTGGAGATGCAATATCTACTTTTTGAATAAACATTTGTCCGTCATCATCTCTACGTAATGCGTAAAAATAACGTTCGCCTGAATCACCTTGTAATGGTGCAGTTCCTACATAGTTAAAACTCATTATACTATCTCCACATAACTTAAGATTACGTCAACAGCATCATTTTGATCTGCTGTAACATAAACTATATTTGCCGCTGGTAAGACCAATTTCTCTCCACCGTTAATTGCACGTAAACTGGCATTCGGGGCAATCATAACATCTTTAACATAAAATCCAGTAACACTTGTATCGTCTTTAACAGTAATACTAACTCTTGTATTACCATCTAATAGGTTTGCAATACTTAAACCAATAGCAGTAACTTTTGATCCACCAGGTACTGTAATAATTTCTACCGGTACTAGTCCTACATTCTTAACTATTTTATTTTTAAAAAACGTTGCCATTGCTTATCCTAAACTCAATACTAATTCTAACGCGATGTTTTGTGCATCTGTTTGAGAAACTGCTCCAGAACTACCTGCAACTGTGTCCCATACTGTTCCATCATATATTTCTAGTCTTCCATCTGTTGTGTTCCAACGTGTCATTCCTAAAACAGGAGTTGCATGACGTTGGGCACCTGTACCAGCTGGAACTATAAATGCATCTGTACCTTCAATTTTAAAGTATCCAGTACCTGGATCCAATACACTTGTAGCACCGCTACTAGTGTTATTTATAGTACTTCCGCTGATATTAAAGTTGTCAATCTGTACACCACCTGTACCGTTAGGAATTAGGTTTAAATCCGTATCTGCAGTGGTTGTACTAATAGTATTTCCATCAATTTGTATGCTGTCTACATTTAATTTAGATACATTAAATTCTGTTTCTGTAACACTAGCAATTTGAGTACCATTTGAGTAAAATCTAATAGTGTTGTCGTTTGCACCTGGAGTTAGTTCTGCTGTAATATAAGTGTCTGCATCTAAGTCATACACACCTGTAAGCACAATCCAGTTACCATCAAATCCTTCAAACTTTGAAGTAGTTGTGTTGTAACGTATCATACCTGCGGCAGGCACACTTGGTCTTTGTGCAGTTGTACCACTTGGTATTCTAACTGATCCTGTTCCGTCAATGTTAACTGTTCCACTACCTGGATTAAACACCATGTCAGTTGTAGCAGTTTCTAATCTGTTGGCCTTCATTAAGAAGTCATCAACAATAATATATCCTGATCCGTTTGTACGTAATTCTAAGTCTGCATTTGAAACTGTGTTTTGTATTACGTTTGTGTCAATAACAAGGTCGTCTATGTAAGCCGCTGATGCGTGTACACTATTCCATTTTTTACCTGGAGTACCTAAATTATATGTTCCAGTTGCATCTGGTTTTAGATCTGATGTAATACCTGCTGTAATACTGATAGTATCAGTAGCTTCGTCACCTATTTGTACGTTACCTGAAATTGTGATGTCGCCATCAGCAACTAAATTACCTGTAATATCTATATTACCTGTAACTGCTAAATTTCCTTGAACGTTAACCTTACCTGAACCATGTGGTTGAATATCAATGTCTGAGTTAGACTGCGTTGTTGATATTACGTTTGTGTCAAATCTTAAATCGTCAATATCAAGAGTTTTTAATGCTGTAACCTTGTCGGAACCTACTGTTGTTAAGTTTAATGTATTTGAAATTGTAGTAATTGTATTACCACTAACTCTAACATCACCTATATATGATGTTCCTGTAGTAATTAAATCTGTTGATCTTGTTGTTCCGTTGATATCTAAATCGTATTGAGGAGTTGCAGTTTTGATTCCAATCCTGCTGTTATTAACATCCAGATAAAGTAAGTTCGTTTCAAATGCTAAATCTACGCCATTACGCAGAAGATTTGCCTTTAACAACGGACCTGATATACGACCTACAGCCACTTGTTTCTCCTAATACGGGGATCCTGTCCCTCTAGCCAAATTACATTGCCGGCTAACCACAGTTTGTTACACAAGGTTCCTTGGGCTTCTCTCCCTCAGATGGTCTTCCTTATGCTAATAGTATTTATCGTTTTTGGATATTAACCTAATGCTATGGTGTAGATATTAACTAATTCACTCATGTATTCTTCAGTTACAGAGTCACCTGCACCTGATACGTTTGCCCACTGAGTTCCGTCCCATGTTTCTAAGTATGATAGTGTAGTGTTATATCTAGTCATACCTAATTGTCCAATAGGTCTATCAGAAACAGATCCTGATGGTATTTGAAATCCGCCGGTTCCGCCGAATTGTACAACTCCTAAATCAGTACCAACAGTATTAAATACCATGTCTCCTGATCCTGTGTTTGTAATAGTATTTCCGTTAATTTTTAAGTCACCTATATTAACTGTACCTGTACCATTTGCTGTAAAAACAATGTTCTGGTTAGCCGCTGAACTTGAAATATTTGCATTATCAATAGTAACGTTACTCTGTGAAATTAGTTTATTTGTAACTAATCCGTCGGAAGTAAGTGTAGTATTTGTAACACTATTTGTAACAAAGTTAAATGAATTATCGTTGTTTGCTAGTACATAAGTTTGTCTGTTTTCACTCCATATACCTCTTAATGGAGTATAAGCAGTTGAAAATAATTCAAAGAAATTCGTAGTTGAGTTATAACGTACATCAGTTGCAGTACTTGGTCTTTGTGCTTCTGTACCAACTGGAACTTTCATAGCACCTGTGCCTGTAATTCCTACACTTCCGCCACCTGGCTTGATCTCTATATTATTTGATCCTGTGCTAGTTAAAGTATTTGCACTAAAACGTAAATCCTCAACAACAATAGCACCAGTACCTGATGGTCTAATGTAAAAGTTATTGTTAAATGTTTTTGTAGTTATAACATTGGTATCAATGTTTATATCGCCGATATCTGCCATACCGGCATTTATATCATTCCAACGTTTTGTTGTACTACCTAAGTTTAATAAATCTGTTGTTGCTCTTGGAACTAAATCTTGGGTAAATCTTACAAAGTCAAAATCAACTGTGTCGGTTGCAGTATTACCTAAGTCAAAATTACCACCAACTGTTACATTGCCTGGGATAGTAACATTACCTGTTGCTGTTGCATTTCCTGTAACTTTTGTATCTTTTAGAAAATGTGTTCTACCACTTTGATTAGGATTAAAAACAATATCATCATTATTTTGATATGTTCTTATATCGTTATCATTAAGTTCTAATCGTTGTGTACCTGTAGTTTGTAGTCTATCAATTTTAATATTTTCAACAGCATTTAAAATGATATCTCCTGTAATAGCTCTAACACCTGTTGTACTAAATTCTAAGTTACCACCTGTTAATCTTGTAGCATAAACATCAGGAGTATTAATTTGTCCGTTGACATTAAGTTCAGCATTAGGACTATCAGTTCTAACACCAATTCTACCGTTTAGAGCACCAATGTATAATAGGTCAGTTTCAAACGCAAGATTAGATAATGTGCGTTTTAGATTGGCCGCTAATAATGGGCCTGAAATTCTAGCTATTGCCATGTTGTACTCCTATACTGTATTTATCGGAATACTATGTCCAAGGACGGCCAGCTGTTAATGTTCCTGTTGTGATTTCTTTTTTCTTTGATGTATCGTTATCACCTGCTTGGTATAACGTAGGCATTAAGCCCTTTTTAAGTGTAGCTCTTTTGCCTGTAGCCGCACGTTTTTCAGCCGCAAGTTTTAACTTTTGCTCTTGGCGTTGTCTTTTAAATTCTAAGTGTGATATACCGTTGTCAGACATTATTTGTCAAAGTTGTGTAGTACTGTTACTGGTTTTCCTGTTGGTACTGCTGTACCAAACACTACATACCAACCAGCCGCATAACCGCTTGGGTTTTGTTCTAGTGTATAGTTAGTTGTTGGAAGTTGAAATACGTTTTCAACTAATACCAATAAGTTTTGTGCCGCCGCCGGAGCAGGGTTATATGAATCGTTATTATTTAATGGACCAAATTTAGTTTCAGTATCATTACCGTTACCTAAACTTTGCATAACAATGGCCGCTGGTTCAAATCTTCTAATAGGTGCCCAACTACCTGCTTGATAATTTTCAAACACGTTAGTTGTTGTGTTGTATCTCATGTGACCGTTTGTAGGACTTGTAACTTTGTCGGCAGTTGTTCCTACCGGAACTAGCATCATGTCTTTACTGTCAAGTACTACTTGACCGTTGATGTCTCTACGGATATCATCTTGCCCGTAGATTCCTCTATTATTTGTCGACTGTCTTCTAAGAAACCTCATTTATTAAACCTCTAAATAACTTACAGTTACACTCAAGTTTAACGGTGCTTGACTTAATAATGTTACTTTGTCGCCAGCTTCTAAGATAACTTTTTCAGTATCAAGTGTAAACGTATCTCCACCCGCTACTGGCATTTCTTTTACAACCATGTTAGTGTTGGACTTTGCTTGTCCACTCTTTACAAAGTGTAAATCAAATGAAGTATCATTAGTACCGCCAGCATTAAAGCCTGCATGATTACAAACCATAATAGTTGTAATTGCATAAGAAGTCGAAGCAGGTACCGTAAGTATTATTGTATCTGTGTTTCCTATTGCCGCTTGTGCTATTGCCATTTTCTATCCTTAAAAGATCATACTTAAAAGCAATGATCTATTTTTGCTTATTAGTTCATCTCGAACGTTACTACTATTTACGTAAAATAGTCCTGTTTTACCTATACCTTGGGTTTTAGCATAAATCTTTAAACCATCTGTTGGTTGTGCTGGATCTACTGAACCGTCATCTGGGCTAGGTGTTGTTAAAATTTGTAATTGATCATCAATAACAACTGAGCCTGTACCTGGTGCTGAAAGTCTTAAATCACTTCCAGAAGTTGTAGTACTAATTGTTGTTCCATCAATTCGTAAGTCGTGTAGTTCAGTTCTATTACTATAAAAGTTTACGTTATTATTTCCTTCAACTGTAATTGCCGCTACACTTGGTTGTGAAGAAGTTTCAAAGTCAGATACAACTACCTGTGTAAAACTTGCACTTCCATCTCTAATCTTTTGAAAGTCAGCACCCGCAACCTGGGCCGCAACCTGTACGTCAACATATTTTTTATTTGGTATGTCATCATCATCTGTAACTTGATTTTCGTATTGGTTAGTTCCACTTACACTAATAACACCTGTTCCAGCATTAATTAAAAATAAGTCTCCACCACCTGTTGCAATACTTCTAACTTCAAGTCCTACGTTACTGTTGTTAGCATCTCTTAGTTTAAATGCACCTGTTTTTATTGTGTTAGTAACTGGATCATTCCAACTTACGCTTTCATCAAAAACAATTTGTGTATCAACATAACTACCTCTGTCAATCTGCAGACCAGCAGTACCAAGTGTTACACCTGCACCCTGTTCTCCTGAGTTAACTTCGATGATGTTATCAGTAACAGCTAAATTAGTTGAATCAACAGTTGTTTGTGAACCTTTAACAACAAGGTTACCGGTCATATAAACTTGACCAATCTGCGTACCGGTATCTAAAAAGATAGTACCCGCATCTTTAACTTTAATTCTGTAATCGCCGTCTGTTACTACATTCTTTGCCATTTAAAATCCCTTTGAACTATTGTGGGGAACAAGTCCCCACAATATTAATTCAATTACGATGCTTGTGCGTCAACTACAATGCCGCCGCTTTCAGCCGCCGCTTTAGTTGCCACTCCAGCACTACCGTATGCAGTAAAGCCTGAACTATCAACACCTGCTAATTCAAATGTGTTAGTTGCTTTGTTTGCCACTGTGTATGCAGTTTCAAGGTTAAGCTCAACCATTCCAACTACGCCACGGATAGATACTTTATCTCCGTTGCTGAAGCCGTGTCCAGTTGCTGTAATAACACATGGATCTGCCGCTGTTGCACCTGAAATAACTTTTTCAACTGCTGAACTTGTACCTGTAGCCGATCTAGCCCATTTGTGTCTAGATGTTCCTTCAAGTTGCATTTTTCTGTTGTACATTTTTGTAATCTGTTTAGTAACACCGTCACTATCAGTTACGTTAATGCAAAATTCACTTGCACCTAATCCACCGATTGACTTATTCACTAGTGTACATACTTCACTTTTTGTTCCGTCTGTAACAGTAAATTTACTTCCTGATCTTTGATTCACAATGTGTGACTCAGTAGTAATTTCTCCACCTGCCGCGAATTTAACCGCAGTTACTTGGATTTTACCTGCTCCATCACCAATGTGTTTTTTATTAATTGGTCTTCCCATTTTGTTTCTCCTTTGACGTTCTAGGTCTACGCGGATGGTATTCCGCATAAGTCCGCCGCTGTATGGCGACTCGCTCTATAGACACAAGTATTTATCAAAGTTTTTGGAATGGGGAAAGAAAGTATAAGCAAAATAGGTAGGACTTGGGTACACCTACAAGCACGGACCGAAATACCATTTCTAAACCGTACAACCAATCCCCGCGGGTTAGTGCGATGTGACTCAGCGTATTTCTACTACCAAGCCTGGGTACCACCCCTGGACTGTCCAGTTCGACTCTTTTGGTAGGAGCCTCTTCCTGGCACTATAATTAGTAAGTAATTAGTTTACTAATGCTTATGTTACTAATATAGCAAACTTCTTATGAAAAGTCAATAAGAAGGTTTACCAAAATCTAGTTATTTTCATGATTAATCGATATATGCTTTAAAACTTTACCTTTACTTGGTCCAGTTGTAACAGTATATCCAGATGTACCATTTCCATTCACGTTGACTTCAGAACGAGTTCTCATAAGGATTTTCTCCTTGCGTTCTCTCATTTTTTGCTCACGGTATGATTTAAGTAGGTAATCGTATCTGTTCATTACACTCTCCTTTTTACAGTTAAGTGCGTTCCTTCGGCATAGTTGCTTACTTCCGGCCTATATCGGCTGAACGTTGTACAATTATTTAGTCAAAAAGAAAGGCCCCGGAGGGCCTTTCTAAAGTTGCTGTACATTAAGTACTTAGACTAATATTATATATTAGCTAAATGTTACGTTCGCAATAGTAACTGTACCCAAGTAGTCTGCCGCATTACCTAGAGACGATGCTGTGTTGTTTAACTCAACATATCCGTATCTAGTCATAAAGCTAACTACTGGCTCAAAAGTACCTGGATCCAACACAACGCCACTGCTCATTAATGGAATGTATGGGCAATAGAACGCTGGTGCGTCTGATTCAGATGATCCTTTGTAACCTACTAGTACTGCTGTAGTGTCTTGTGCGTATGAGTCAACATACACTTTCATAGCACTATTCAAAGTTCCAACCATCTTAGTGTTAGTTGGTGCTTCAAAAGTCCCTTCAGTTGTTCTTGCAAACGCTGAAGTTGTAGCAGATTGTAGTATAGTTAATGCGTGTGGTGAAACCACAGCATAGTTACCAGCACCACGACGTGTACGTTGTGCGATATTGTTTGCAACACGGTTGATCATCACAGCCAAAGCCGCGTGTTCATCACCTACGAATGTTGCAGTACCGCTTACAGCGTTCTGGTCGTATGCTTGTTGGTTTTGCGTACCAGCTAGGTTTCTCAAAGAAGCTAATACTTCTTGATCAATCTCAGCAGTAATTTCTTGGGCTAATGCCGCCATAATTTCTGCTTCAATATCAATACCTTGCTGTGCTTGAGCATCTTGTGCCGCTTCAAAAGTCCATCTAGCTGATAGCTTTCTAGTTTTTGCTTCGACAGTTTGTTTCAAGATCTGGATAGACATTCTCTTTCCAGCACTACCTTCTAGACTAGCTGTTGCTGATCCTTTAGGTGTTGCATCAGTGGCGTTACCTGAGTAAGCCGCCGCGATCTTAAATGGTGATAATGCTTCTTCACCAACTTCGTTACCATCTGACGAATCAGCGTAACGTACTCTTAATGTGTGGATTTGACCCACTGGACCTGTCATTGGCTGTACACCGACTAATTCATTAGCGATAACAGTTGGCATGACACGTCTGATTACTGGTAGAATAACTCTATTTAGAGTTGCAACATTACCGGCGCTTGTAGAACCAGCTGTAGCAGTCTCATTTAACCACTTGCGTGTGTTTTCTAGAGTACTTGCCATTACAGCCTTTTTATTGCCGTTAAGGCCTTCTAAAAGTGCAGTTTTGGTATCCTGCCAGCGACTTTCTAGTAGTTGTGACATTGTTTTCTCCTTATTTCAATCCCGCAAGTCGTCTAATGTCTACAATATTATTTGTAGAAGCATCATCGCTTACGCTACTAACGTTAGATTTCTTATTGCCTGTGATTGCTGTTGCCTCTGACTCTGTGAGTCTTGCCTTCTTCTTCGCTGGAGTTTTACCGTCTATTACCGCCGGAATGTACTTATCAAACGAACCTTTAAGTTTGTCTGTAGCCACATTTTCCAGTAAGTCTACCATAATTTCACGCTGATCCTTGCTCAAAGGTCCAGTTAATTCGTGCATTACTTCTTTACGTTTAGCCGCATCTGAGATTTTAGCAATCTCTGAGTCTTTACTCTCGACTATTTTCTTAACTTCATCAGCTTCAACTTTTGCTTCTTCAATTGCTTTGTCTTTCAACGCAACAACTTTCATTAGCTTAGATGTTTCTGATTTTTCATTCAAGTAACTATTTGCATATTCACCTGCGAAAGTTTCGAAAATCTTGCGACCAAAATCATTTCTACGTGCTGAATCAATATCTTCTTTAAGTTGAGTAATTTCACTCGAAAGTTTTTTACTAACTCCTTCGGATACGATCTTTGCACTTTTCTCAACAAATGACTTACGTACTTTTGTTAAGTGAGCCTTAGCTTCACGTACAAGTTTTACCTTGGTTTCAGCTAAGTCTTTTTTGTCTTCGTGGAACTCTGCGATTTCTTTAGCTAGAGCTTCTACAACAAATTCCTCAAGTTTGCCAAATTTAGTTGACATTACTTTTTGGTCTTCATGTAGTTCACCCACTTCCTTCTTAAGCTGATCAAATACAAAACCTTTTAACAGACCTGCGTTTTCACGCATAGCTACAGCATACTTGGCTCTAGCTTCTGCTAACTGTTTTCTATCTTCAGCAAATTCAGAAATTTCTTCGTTAAGTTTTTCAGTTACCATAGTATCAATTGCTTCAACCATAGTAGCCTTATCATGTTCGTATTTCTTAGCGAACTCTTCTCGAAGTTCAGCAGTGACAGTAAGTTTGTTTTCACTAACTTGCGTATCCCATGCTTCTTGGATGTCTGCTCTGATTTCTTCAGAAATTGCATTGTTTTCAAAAAGTGATTTCAGTGCTTCCAACATTATTTTCTCCTTATTACTGGAGGCCTTTGATGATATTCATCAAAGATTCCTTCAAATACTTCTGCGCCTTTGTGTCGCCTTGTAGTTCTCGTGCTATTTCCATTGCCTTGTACCCCCCACGGGCATTTAATAAATGCTCGTATATTGGTGTCGGGTAGGCACCTGGAGCACTGGGTTGAGCAACTACGTCGACTGTTATAATCTCATAATCGCTTACTTGACCGCTACCGTCTTCCATGACGTTACCGGAACCACGTGATGAAACACCTAGCTTAACTCCGCTTTCCAGCATTGTTTGTACTAGTTGTCCCATCGGCGTGGGTAATACTTTAAGTTTCCCATAACCGTTTGGTCCATCCATCCACATTTCTGTGATCATATGGCTTACACGGTCTAAATTAATATTAAGTCCTTCTGGGTGATCAACTTCTCCGAGAACACTATATCCTCCCGTAATTTGATCGTTAAGAGTGTTGACAGCCCTACTGATCTCAGTAACAGGGTAAACTCGCTGGTTAGCGTTTTTCACACCGCCTTGGATACAAATTCCCTTTAAGAAAAGGTCTTTTCCACCCTTGTCGTTTTCAGTAGTCTCAACGACCATCTTAGCTTGGTCGAATGTCAGGTTCTCTCTTAAGTTTAACACCTAGTTCTCCTTAAATTAACTATTAGCTACCAATGATACTCTTATCATCAGCCGCTTGTTCGCCTGCGCCTTTTTTCTCAGCACCATGGCCTTTTGAGTCTTTCGACATTGACTTAGAAGCTTTTCCACCTGGAACATTTACGTTCCCCATGTTATCTTCTTTAGTAGTATTACCAGCTAATCCGCCAGCAGTACCTTTGTTACTACCTTCACCACCTTTGGCAATGTTAGCAGTAGTTCCGCCCATGTCGTTTTTACCAGCTACTGGAGATTTAGTGTTATCGCCGTTGTCACCCATTTTAGCTGACACTTTTGTAACATATTCTCTCATTAGCTCTGTGCTTGATTGTACTGGTTTATCAGCACTTTCAAATGCACTTGGTTGCTCAAGTTCGGATTCAGGAGCAAAATTCATTGCTTCGTCTTCCTTCTCTTCATCACCTTCGTCGTCTCCAGCGTCCATGTCCATTCCCATGTCATCTTCGCCTTTGTCTTCGTCACCTTCTTTGTCACCCATCATAGTGTCAAATTCAGCTTTAAGATCATCAAGAGCATCTTCAAGGTCAACAACTCTGTCTTCTATGTCTTCGTCGTCACCTTTATCTTCTCCACCTTCTTCGTCGCCATCAGCTTCGATATCAGCAATCATGTCATCAGCGGCATCGCCACCCATGTCATCTTCGCCTTCTGGTGTAATTTGATCTACAAAGTTTTCTTCTACTTCTTCGTCTTTTGCTTCGTCTACTTCTTCGTCCTTAGCTTCATCTACAGCTTCGTCTTCGTCAGTAGCTTCGTCAACTTCTTCGTCAGTAGCTTCGTCAACTTTGTCTTCTTCTTTATCTTCGTCTTTTGAAGCTTCATCTACTTCTTCATCTGATTTAGCAGTTTCATCAACTTCTACTTCAGCTGTGTCAGTTTCAAGTAAGTCTTCGTAAATTGTGCGTGATTTCTCAACAACTATTTCGTGAAACAGTTCTTCAGCTCCCGCTTTGTCTTCAGCGATTAACTTTTCAAGCATCGCTTCAAATTTAGATTGATTTGCCATTTTTTCTCTCCTATTGTTTAGATATGGTAAGGCTGTCAATTGTATTTATGGTTAATAGGGAAAAGTACGTAGATATCGGCTAAAATACGCCGGTTTTACATTAAGATTACAAAATCTTAAAGTTTTGCTTGAATTCAGCTACTGTAACCTGATTAAAGTTGGTCAGTTGCAGTAGGTTGTTAGGACAATAATCTTCTTTGTCTGTTACTACTCTTATATATCTCTTTTGAGGATTTTTCTGAATCACTATACCAGTTTGTCTGGCCCAGTTACCGTGGTATGTAGCAGGGTCTGAAGATTTTTTGTAATTTTCTGTATCTGCATACAGGTTATTAATACGTCCACCTTCTCCTTTTACGTTATCAGAGTCAGTACCTTTGAAATCAAAGCCTAGTATGTAGATAGTGTCGTGTTGATGTGATTGTGGATTCTTTTTGTCGCCATACGTAGATAACCATAATGCTGTTGGTCCGCTACTCCAACCCTGAGGTTCCACAAAGTAATTAAATTTAAGAAAGGAATCATATAGCTTATTAGGATTAGTCCATACTTCATTGTTCCATTGCCACTTATGTCTGTTGATTTCAGTAATCATCTTGCTATCAACAGCTATTAAGTAGTCAGGAGTAAAGTGTCTATACACCGCATTACAGGCATATATCTTACCGTGCTCTTTTAAGCTATCTAATGAAATAGGTGATCTTGATTTTCCGTTACCTATTATAAAGGCTGTGGACATTTAATTCCTCGTAAAGTTCTATACTGCTTGTTCGGCGTTTGCGGCCAAGCCATACATTTGTCTAACAAAGTGCAATTCTTTTTCTTGCTCTTCTTTATGTAGTTCAGATGCTTTACGGATTTTGTTAATTTGGCGTAATGATAATCTAGTCTTACGAGTATCGTCTTTTGAAATGATTGAATCATCAAAACTTGGATCGTAGCCTTTATCTTCAACAGGCTCTAAAGTTTCTTTATCAAAATAAAATAGTTCACGTAGTATCATATTAGTATTTATGCCGGTGGCACATCTCCTGTACCAGTGTCTCCTGTTGCTGTGTCTGGTGGTGTTGCTTCTCCACCGTCTACCGGTGCTACTGCGTCTGCACCTGGATCTATGTCTTCACCTGCTCCTGCACCTGCCAAGTCTGCACTAATCCCTGCACTTGAAACTCCTGCACCTCTCAACTCGCCTGCGGCATCAGTTGGTGGTGGAGTAATATTTTCGTCATTCTCTTCACGCCACAC
>Ga0257110_1000154_pt1 | contig 35996 bp, 30 predicted proteins | sample LP_taG_7_FD_190184 | JGI IMG/M metagenome (GOLD analysis project Ga0257110, IMG submission 190184) | Marine microbial communities from Northeast Subartic Pacific Ocean, Canada - LP_J_2015_P26_10m | ecosystem: Environmental > Aquatic > Marine > Oceanic | place: Canada: Northeast Subartic Pacific...
TTGTAATGAATGTTGTAAATCTTTAGAAAGTCTAATTTTTTTAAGATTATGAAGTTCGGGAATATCTTTTCTATCGACACTTTCTAAACTATCAATACTTGAAAAAGAAAGTACTTTTTTCATCAAACTATTGTCTTTTTCTGCATCTTTCTTTTTTTTATGTAGTATTTGTTTCCATATTTTTCTATACTTTGTTATCTCATTGTTGATGGTATTTTCATAATAGGAGAAATATAAATTTTCCGGACTTAGTTTAATATTATATTTTTGTGAAAAATATTTCTCTATGCTTGTCCCTCCTGTTTTTGGAATATGAATCAACAACAATTTATTTTCTTTGAAATAAGGCATAATATAATTAGTTATATTATATCTTTAAAAAAATTAATAAATAGATAATGCATACGGATTTTTTTTCAACGAATCAAGTAATTCGCTTCCGTTTCTATTATTTTCTGCTCCATAATCTATTTTTTGATTACCTTGTAAACGTCCCATTGTATTTACATTGGGAGTTGATTTTGAAAAGGAAGGAACAGGTGTAGAATGATTGGTTAATGTATCGGTTCTGTCGCAAGATTTTAAAGTCGCATCGTGGTTCAACATAGACATATTACCCGGAACCATTCTTCCTTTAATAGTAGAAGATTTTACGTCATTATTACGTTGTCTATATTCTGCATCATAAGGACGAGGTTCCAATGTTCCTTCACCAGCAGAAGCATTACCTGCGTAAAAGTAATCGGATTGATTCATTCTATGGGTAGCGTTTGGTTCTACATTCGTAACTATGTAACCACCTTTATTTAATACATTTGTACCGGAATTCATATGAAATTTAGAATTTTCTGTAGTTTCGCGAATAGTAGGACCAGGTCTATCTGATGGATTAAATACATATGTCTGTGGAACTTTTGTACCAGCATTTTGATAAGGACGTAATGTACCAATGGTATTTTCTTTACGGGATGGACGTAAAACATCTAAAATAGGTGATATTACGGATCCAATAGCACCTCCAACGGCTCCAAAGTAATCCGTTTGACTATTTGCTGTACGATTATTATTATATACGACTTGCGATTTTGAACCATAATCACCGTCTGTAGCTCCCCCTTTTCCTTTTGCATAAGCGGATGATAATGGAACACTTCCTAAATCGATATGTTTTGATGGCATGTATTCTCCATCAACAAAAACACCTTGATTTTCTGCTCCAGCTGCACCGGTGTATGAAACAGTGGTTTCCGGACGATTTGTATAACGATCCTCTTGTAAAGGACGTAGTGTGACTCCTTTTTCTAGACCAGTAGTAGTCATTAATCGATCTTGTCCCATTTTGAAAGAACGTTCTGGTCTATGTTTTTCCATTTTACCAATAGTACCCATTTCTTTAATAGCACTACTAGCAGGACCTTCATGGCCAAATAAACCTACACCTGAAGATTTTTTATTTGTTTTTACACGTAATTCATCAACGTTTTTAGGCATCCATTCGTCACGATTCATCATTCCAGAGTTATAACCGTTTGCTCCTTCAGTACCATATCCTAAACCAATTCCTGGTGCTACTGTTTCTTGTTTAAAAGGTAAAACATTAGCCATTTTATTAACTGTGTTTACACGAGATTGCATAAAATCGCTTTGGTTAGGAGTTCCATATGCCCATTGATAGTTTTCATTTGGTGCAAAAAGTGGTGCTTGTTCCTTTTTTTCAATTTGTTGTGAACCTTTTCCTAAATAGTTATCCAAGATACCTTCATTTTGGTTTGCGTCGAAATTAGGTGTAGTCTTTTTTCTACCAAAAAAAGGGACCATATTATTATGCTGAAAATAATCATTTTTAACAGTTTCTCCGGTTAACGAAGTAAATGTTTGCCTATCGGTTGTTTCGACACCCCCAATATTTGTGTCGACTAACCCCTTTTTATTAAAATAATTGTCTGTATATGCTGTTCCTTCGTATTGGTTATCGTGTGATAGTTTTTCAGTTATAGATAATTCAGGAGTTTCCATTGGTTTTTCATCTGGAAAATTTTCATTTGGAAGGTTTGTGTTTGGTAAATCACTATATCCAACAAATCCTTCATCTGCTTCTTCATTATTATTTTGCTGTTTTGAAATCATATATAGTCCACCCATGGCTATTATTGGTATCGCTAATTCCATAGTTTAATTTAATATATACAATAGACATAATAAATAATTGCATATATTAATTTAATTTTTTTCAATATAATAGTCTAAAGATAATGGATCCGTTCTCTCTTGTTGCATTGGTACAGATATTTTTGGTTTATAATAATCTTTTTCTAAAATACGTGTTTGTATATTATCATGAAAAGGTTTTTCAAGATTTGATTGAGGATTTACAATTGGTTGTTCCCATTTTGGATGCTCTAAATCACGATACATCCACGCTGGATGCGAAGCGCGACTCTCTTCTACAAAAGGTTTTGTAGTTGGATAACTAATTGCTTGTGTCTGTACTGTATTATTTTTATAATCTTGTTGGTCTACATCATCACGTCCAATGCGTCGCGACAAACCCATCAAATCACTTTCTAAATTTACTGAATTAGTCTGAAGATTAGCGCCCCATTTTTGCATTCTCAATTGAGCGTCGTCTTGAAAAGGCATGATTGCACCTGGTCCAGGAACATCTAATTGATAACGTCCAATAAATGTTTGTTGTTCTAATTGGTTTTCTATTCTTAAATCATCATCATGAAATCTTGTAAACGACATTTTATATATTGTATGAATATTTTAATAATAGAGAATAATCAATTCGTTAAATAGTATTTAATTTTGCGCTTTTACATTTACCATATGTTTTGCGATGCCATTGTGTAATACCATATTCTTCTATACCATTTAAATGGTGTTTTGTACCATATCCTTTATTTTTATCAATACAATATCGTTCCGATAATTCTGGATGTTTAATACACAAATCTTCAATATACTCGTCACGAGCTACTTTCGCCAATATAGATGCTGCCGCTATTGATGTATATTTATTATCACCCCCTTCTATTGTATCGTGCGGTAATGATCTCAATTCTTCAGTTGTATCATCATAAACAGTATACGGTTTAAAATCATTTCCATCGATTAAAAGTAAAGTTTTTTCTTTATCGATAGTAGATTTAGTAAATATATCACGTATTGAATTATGCATACCGCGATGAACCGCTTGTCTTATATTGATTTCATCAATAACATCGTGTTCAATATACTGAATTGACCAAGATATCGCATTTTCTTTAATATAATCAGATACCGCTTTTATTTTTTTTTTGGAATGAAATTTTTTAGAGTCTTTCATCCAATCATGATGAAAACTATCATCTTTAGGTAAAACAGTACCGGCTATATATAATCGACCAAACATAGGCCCACGGCCAGCCTCGTCTACTCCAATTTCAAATTTATATTCAGGATTATAACATTGAGATAACATCTTTTTTGATATAAATTAAATTTTTATATTTATATCAATTTTATAAATACCTACTAATATTTTCGACGTATAGAATATATCAAATCATTATAAATGAAGGGAATAAAACTAACACCTTTTTTATTATTTGTAATTTTATTAGTTGTTTTAGTATTAGCAATGTTATTTGGTAGTACATCTAAACCAATTTTAGAAAGTATGGTTAATTCAGGAGCAAGTAGTTCTTGGAAACCAGTCTTATCCAATTCTATTGAATCATATAATTCTGGTGCACAGTTAGATGATATTGTAGCTATCAAAGATGGTCAATCTGGAATTTACTATGATTCAAGTAATGGTAATGTGTTAATTACTGATAGTTTAGTAAATTCTGAATATACATTGCTTACTCGTGATAGTATGGGTGTCGCAACCCTTGTAAATAACGCATCAGATATGGCTAACAAAATAGAAAATACTGTTAATTTAACCACAGCCCCATGGACATATGTTCAGGGTACTATGTCTTTATTGTATTGTCCTTATAAAGCAAATACTTTTATTATTGTTATTGATAATGAAAAGAATACAATTATGCAAGTTTTCAAAAGTAGTAAGGGAATTGCAAATACATTATTACCCATCAATACATCAACCGGTGTTACAAATACTGTAGAAGCAACACAGTACACACAGCTTGGACAACAAGTAAAAGAACAAATTACAATCAATGGTAAAAAAAGTGAGGTTACTAAGATTGCGAATAACGTTTACTATAATGATACTTTAGGAATAGCGGTCGGTACAGAAGGTACCGTCTTTGATGTTTCAGAAGATTTTAAAAATGGCGTATCAAGACAAAACACTGATGATATTTTAGTTATGGGTTGTTTAGTAGATGAAAGTAGTCTACTTATCGTGATTATTACAAAAGAACCAAGCACAAATGTTTATAAAGTAGCATCTGCTAATTACATTAAACATTCTTTTAGTGACGGTAATCCTAATGATTCTTTTTCAGTATCATTTGAAGCTCCGGGTGGAAAAAAAATAGATTCTGGAGCAGAATCTAGTGGATCTGGTTCTAGTGGATCTGGTTCTAGTGGATCAGATACTACTGGATCTGGTTCTACTGGATCTGGTTCTACTGGATCTGGTTCTACTGGATCTGGTTCTACTGGATCTGGTTCTACTGGATCTGGTTCTACTGGATCTGTTTCTCCTGGATCTAGTTCTCCTGGATCAGAATCAGCAGGTTCTAGTGGTGATTCATCACACGATTCTAATTCAGCAAATGAATCCTGTAATAGTCAATATAAAGCAAAACCAAGTTATATTTGTCCTAGTGATAATAACGTATCTAATAGTTCAGATTATATAAGAAAATCCGAAATTGTACCTCCTGTATGTCCAGGGTGTCCTCCTTGTCCTAATATTACTCCTGCTTCATGTAATCTTTCTATTAATAGTAATGGTGAAATTGTAGATTGTACAGGTAAAAAATATGAGAATGAAATCGGAGTGTTGGGTGCATCTCCAGCCACATTTGGTAGTGTTGGTACAGATGTAGGAAATACTATAACTTCTGCAGTAGGTGACGTTGCCGGGGTAGCAAATACAGGTATTACCGAAACAGGTGATGTTGTTGAAAAAGGATTAGATAGCGCTACAGGTGCTTTAGATAAAACACTTGATACTGCAGGTGATGCATTGAAAACTACAGTAGGAGGAGCTACAGATATTGTTGGTGATATTGCTTCTGGAATAGGTGAAGGTGTAGGTGGACTTGGAAAAGGATTAGGTGAAGGTGTTTCTGGATTAGGTACTGGCGCTTCAGATTTAATTCAAGGTGTTTCATCAGATGCAGCCGGTATTGGTAATAATGTTATTGATACTTCTGCAGATTTATTAAAGAGTACTGGTTCTGGTATTATGGAATTATCTCAACAACAACAACAACAAATGATGAATCAACAAGGAATGCTACAAAATAATCCTATGCAACAACAAATGATGCAACAACAAATGATGCAACAAGGTTATATGCAGCCTGGTTATATGCAACAACAAGGTTATCCTATGCAACAAGGCTATCCTATGCAACCTAATATGGGTTATAGTTATCCTCAATCTTGCCCTCGCGGAGGCTCTAATTTTATGCCTATTACAAATGATTTCTCTCAATTTACATAAATAATTGTTAATTAATACCAATTCGTAAAATAATTGGTATTAAAAAAAGTGCTTAAAATAAAAGATCGTTTTAATATATGAATCAATTGGCTACTGATAAAAAACAACAACAAAATTGTTTTGACTATTCAGAAATTTTAAATCGTACACAAATTGTAAATGAAATTACAACTATTCTTCAATCATTTGATAAACGTTGTACAGATATTCAATTTAAAAAGGGTATCTACATCTATGGATCACCTGGATGTGGTAAAACTTTTTTTGTTGTTAACTTATTAAAACAATTAAATTATGATGTTATTAAATATGACGCCGGTGATATACGTAATAAATCTTTGATTGATAATATCACTAGTAATAATATTTCAAACAGAAATGTATTAGATATGATGGCGGGCAGAGAAAGAAAAATAGCGATTGTTATGGATGAAATAGATGGAATGAATAATGGAGACAAAGGAGGAATTAATTCCCTTATTAAATTGATCCGCCAAAAAAAGACACAAAAACAAAAATTAGAAAGTATGACGTTAAACCCAATCATATGCATTGGTAATTATTATATGGATAAAAAAATACGTGAATTAATGAAAGTGTGTTATACTTTTGAATTAAAAACGCCTACGACACGACAAATAGAAACACTGTTAAATAGACTTATTCCAAAAAAACAAATGATGGTAAACAAAGATTTACTCATTAATTATATTCAAGGAGACATTCGAAAATTAAATTTTACAGCAGAATTGTACGAAAATAAATCACATTTATTGAGCGAAGACATAATAAAAGATATATTTCAAACAAAATCGTTTAATGAAGATTCAAAACGATTAACAGCTACTTTATTTAATAAATATATCCCATTTAAAGATCATAATATTAGAATGAATGATACTGATAGAACCATTATCGCATTACTATGGCATGAAAACATTATTGATATTATTGCTCATATTCCAAAAAAAGATCAAATTCTGTTTTATATTAAATTATTAAAAAATATTTGCTTTGCCGATTACATAGATCGTATTACATTTCAAAATCAAATATGGATTTTTAATGAAATTAGTTCTTTAATAAAAACGTTTCATAATAATAAAATTTTGCACGAAAATTTAAAAGAAGTTAGAAATGTTTCACACGAAGATATACGATTTACAAAAGTATTAACCAAATATTCAACTGAATATAATAACCAAATTTTTATTAATAATTTGTGTCTTGAATTAAATATGGATAAAAAAGATGTTTTAGCTTTTTTTCAAGAATTACGTATTAATCTATCAAATGTTGAAGAAATTGATTTTCTAACCAATCAATATAATATTACTTACATGGAAAATTTATTTGAAGGATATGATATTTCAAAATTAGATATTAAAAGAATGTATCGTTATCTAGATAAAAATGTTAAAAAAGATGCATTAATTGAAGAAGAAGTATAATTTACTATTATTAAGTTAAAGAATAACCTAATAATACAATATACACTATGGGATATCACCGTTGTGTTTTGGAGTATGTTTGGATCGATGGTAATAATCATTTAAGATCAAAAACAAAGGTTTTTGATAAAGAAGTGAAAAATGTCTCGGAGTTGCCTATTTGGAATTTTGACGGAAGCTCAACCAATCAAGCGGAAGGTATTGATTCAGAGGTAATGTTGATCCCGAGAGCTATTTATAGAGATACTTTTCGAGGAGATCCAAATAAAATAGTACTTTGCGAAACTCAACGCCCAGATGGAACTTATTTAGAGAATAGTCATCGTCACTGGGCGAACGAATTATTTGAAAAAAATAAAGAATCTATACCGTGGTTTGGTCTAGAACAGGAATATTTTTTAATTGATCCAGTAACAAACTTACCCTTAGGGTTTGACGGTTCATTAAAACAGGGTCAATTTTACTGTAGTGCTGGTGCAGAAAATGCATTTGGAAGAGAAATTGTTGAAGAACATTTAAATGCCTGCATTTATGCGGGAATTCAAATAAGTGGTGTAAATGCGGAAGTTGCACCGGGACAATGGGAATTTCAAATAGGTCCATGTGTTGGAATTGATGAAGGAGACCAATTATGGGTTGCACGTTATTTATTACTTCGTATTGCTGAAAAATACAACGTTAAAGTAGACCTTTCACCCAAACCATTAAAAGGTGATTGGAATGGTTCAGGATGTCACGCAAATTATAGTACAGAAGAAATGCGTAATGGTACAGATAGTAAAGAAGGAATTGAATTTATCAACGAAGCTGTCGAAAAATTATCAAAAAAACATAAAGACCATATGGATGTCTATGGTGAGGACAATGACCAACGTATGAGCGGTGAACACGAAACCGCTAGTTACCATACATTCTCTGTAGGTATTGCACATAGAGGACGTTCTATTCGTATTGGTAATGATACACTCAAAGAAAAAAAGGGTTATTTTGAGGATCGTCGTCCTGGTTCTAATTGCGACCCCTACTTAGTGACTGGAATGCTTTTTAAAACAACTGTTATCGACGAATAATTTTCGTAAAAATTGTTAGATAATCTTATTGTATGTTGTTACGTTTTAAAATAAAAAATATTTTTACAAAGTCTCCAAAAATAGTTCTTATGAATAGTACTTATGATATAATCGGCAACTCAACGTATAGTATTATTAATAGTAAAGAAGCCAGTATTAATAATTTATATATAGACCCAAAATTTCGTAATTATGATAATGGTAGTAAATTGCTCCAATATACCGAAAATCTCTTAAAAAACCATAACATAGAAAAAACTATACTTCTTGCCCATGAACCAGTAAATTGTAATTTGAGATGTTTTTTTCAAAAAAATGGATATACAGTCTCTAATACAGATTTTCAAATATATGATGATGGTATCTCATTATTTCACCTAATACCCATGCATAAATTTTTAAACTAATAATATTTTTTGTGTTCAATATAATGTACAATATTATATTGAATGGATAATAAAGTAAATCAACGATTACTTTGTGGTACAATATCATCATTCATAGCCACAACTATTGTACACCCATTTGATATATTAAAAATATCTCGACAAATTAATATTAAACCTCAATATAATTTTTCTAGCTTATATCGTGGTTATAGTATTGGTCTGTTACGACAAGTTACATATTCAGTACCTAATGTTTTTTTATTCACAGAATTTAATAATATACATAAAAAACACTTGAAAACAGAGCCAACATATAAAGAAAAATTAATGTATGGAATAACATCTGGTGCTATTAGTGGATTTACTGGAAATCCAAGTGAAGTATTATTAATTCGCTCTATACAGCCTGATAAACCAAAATTATCGTTTTTAACATACGCAAAAAATGTCTATACAGAAAATGGTATTTCAGGATTTTTTAATGGATATAAACTAGCTATTCTGCGTTCAGCAGTTTATAATGGAACACGACTACCTCTCTATTCACAAAGTAAAGAAAAAATACAGGAATTGTATCCTACTTTAAAGGGTACAACTACATTGCATTTTTCCTCTGCAGCAATTAGTACAATTACTGCTATCATTATTAGTAATCCGATTGATGTTATTAAAGCCCGTGCGCAAAAAGATAAGCCCAAAAGTATTTTACAATTAGCAAAACGTTCCTTTAAAACAGAAGGCTTCAATCTTTTTAATCGTGGATTACTCGCAAGTATTTGTAAAAGTTTTCCACATTCAATTATATCATTTGTTATTCTTGAAAAAACAATGCAATTATTTACAGGAAATGACGCGATATAATTTATTTTTATATAATATATGAAAATCGATTTTTATTATATTGTTATTATCTGTTTATTACTATCTATTATATCCATTATCACTTTTTATTATAGTCAACCGCAATATAAAGGACGCGGATATAGTGACATCACCGAAGAGTATATTTTACCACAAATATACGAGAATTTCGTATCAGATAACGAAATTAATCATATTCTAAAATTAGCAGAACCTAAATTTAGAGAAAGCAAACTTGTAAGCGGGTTCAGTGAAAATGTTCGAAAAAGTGAAACAGCTTGGTTACCAAAAAATGATGAAGTTGTCTCTACTATTATTCAAAAAGTATGTACTATTACCAAAATACCATTTGAACATGCAGAAAAAATTCAACTCGTGAAATATGCCCCCAACGGGTTTTATAGCAAACATTTTGATGCTTCTTGTGATGATAAAAAAGAATGTGTAGAATTTGAAAAAAACGGTGGACAACGTGTAGTAACCATGATTATTTATTTAAATGACGATTTTACTGGTGGTACTACAGAATTCCCTAACTTAAAACAGGAATTTGCGCCAAAAAAAGGAAATGCGCTTCTTTTTTATTCACTCCAAAAAAATGGTGATAAATGTCATCCATTGTCTTTACACGCAGGAAAACCTGTAAAAACGGGGCATAAATACATCGCAAATGTTTGGTTGCGTGAAAAACCTTATAAAACGGTTAATTAACGCAAATGTTGTATTATTTTTTGCGATTCTACTAATAAACCTTGTAATTCTTGGACACGTCCCATTAAACGTTTGATTTCTTCTTGTTGCTTTGAAAGTGTATATACTATTTCATCTGGATTCATTGGACGTTTTTCTTTACCAGGGGTTTCTACCATAATTCGAAACCCATTCGAATGTCTATTTTCTTGGTTTTTTCGTTCTTCGTCTATTTCTTTCATTTGTTTTAAAACATCTGGTTTGTTTTCCGGTAATCCAGGTTGGTAGTTTTTTAGCATTTCATCAATATCCTTCATAAAAAACTGTATAATTGATTGTTCATCATTTGACTTAATAAAATCTTGGACTGTTCTCGGACTTTCTGTGAAATATTGTGCGTGTTTACTTTCCAACATATTTTTTTTATCAAATGTATTGTGATTATGCGAAAAAACTAATATTGTTTTTATTGGATTGAGTTGAACAAATGGAATCGTATATTCTTTAAGGAAAGATCGTTCTTCTGCTAATGATGCTTTTTCATCATAACTCGTATATTCTAACAACTCTTTTCGAAATGCGAATGTTCCAGCAGTTGCGTGTGTTGGACCAAATGGACCACTTTGAAACATTTTGTCTATATGTTTGTAATAAATATATATTTCGCTTGATCCTGCGCATAATGCGTGTGGATTCGACAATAGAGTTTCTACTGCGTGCTGTATACGCTCAGGTGGATAGTAATCATCATCGTCCATATAGACCAAAATATCACCCTTGGTCTTTTTATGCATAAGGTTGCGTTTTGCACCTAATACCATTTTTTCTTGCACAGAAACATATTTTATTTGTGAAATTCCAGATTTTTCCACAAGATCTCGTATCTTATCGGTTCCATCATCTACAATAATCCATTCCATTCGTTCTTTTGGGTAAGTTTGATTTCGAAAACATTGGAACATCATTTCTATAAAAGGTCTACGATTAAATGTAGGTGTGCATACAGATACAAAGGGCTTTTCAATAGACATTATTTAATATAATAATGTTTATTTTATGTTGTTTTTATGTAAAGATATCATTCATTTATACGATAACATTTAATTCCTTACCTTCTTTGGCGTCTTCTTGTTGTTTTCTAGAAATAGCTTTGTGTGCAACTTGTCTACCTGGGTGTAATGTTTCTACCTCTAGATTATAAACAACCATTGTTTGGTGAGTTTTTAATAAAACGTTATATAAATCTTGATATGTATTTGGTACCAAGGTAATTTTTTCTCCGTTAAATTCCTCTTTTGCCCATTCAGCCCATTGGTGAGCAGTTTGACGTTGTCCTGAAGGTGCTATAATTTCGTGATTCTTACTACATTCAAATGCTTGACTAGGGCAATTAGGTGCGAATACATCCTTTTCAAAACGTATTACACTTTTAGTTGAAGGTGTTGTTCTAACAACGGCAATAATAGAGTCTCCATTTAATGTATGTTTGTGGATATCGATTTTTTGAATTTCAACGTCTCCTTGATCTAAAGAAACAAGAGTACCAGCAGGAAAGCAAGTATTGCTTACATCAAAGAATAAATAAGTAGGAGTTGTACCAAAATAATTGAGATTAAATCCATCAGGTCCATATAGTGATATAAACGCAGTAGCACCAGTGAACATATCAGCATAAGTAGCTGTACTTTTAGGACCAGTGCCTTGGTTACCCCAAGGACGAAGATCCTCGTTAAATGCAGTAGCACCGATGAACATTTCTGAATAATTATCTATATTGCTGACGTTCCATTGAGAAATATCTTGATCGAATGATGTAGCGCTTTTAAACATTGCGTGCATACTATTAACTGTATCAAAACAGTGTCCAGATGGACACCAATCACCAATATATCTGTTGAATGAAGATGCACCATTGAACATTCCTGTAAAATTGGTCACTTCACATACATCCCAATCTCCAATATCTTCGTTAAAACTAGTCATATTTAAAAATAAATTGTTCATTGCTGTAACATTGCTGGTATCCCAGGTATTGATAACTCCGTATGTACCGCTTCCTTGTCCAGAAGGAACAGTACTAGCTGAAGTAAGAGTAGGACTTTGTCCGAAAAAGGCATCAACTGCCGTTTTAAGTTCATTTCGGTTGTTTGGAATGAATACCATTGTATTATACGTTAATAATAGAATATTTTTTTCACAGAAATTATAACTCTAATAATAATAATACCATTAATATGCAAACAAAGTTGATTCATATATTTCATTATATAAACATATCATAGTGAATCGATAATATTACTAAACAACTAGTATATCATAATTATTATTAAAATAACACACTCAAATGCTAACAAAAAATTTAATGATACAATTGTTATTCGTTATAACAGTAATAAAAATATTATAATTTATGTTTTAGTAGTATTAGTAATAAAACATAACACGTAAATGCTAACAAAAAATATAATGATACAATTGTTATTCGTTATAACCGTAATAAAAATATTATAATTTATATTTTTAGTAGTATTAGTAATAAAACATAACACGTAAATGCTAACAAAAAATATAATGATACAAATATTATAGTTTAATAAAATAAATACTTTACTATTTATTAGTGATATTCCCAATAGTTTGGCTAAGTTGTTCTAATTTATCAACAAAACTAGTCATTGTCTCATTTAATTCTTTCATTTCTCTATTTTTTTTTTCAATATATTCTTTGACTTTTTTTATTTTTTCGGTATAAATTGATTCTGGATTATCAATATCGTTTTCACTATAATTTTCAAAAGCACGTAAAAGTTCAACAAATTCTAGATACTCATTTACATCATTTATTGAATCAGGTTCTTCTTGCAGCATTTGTTCAATTTCGTCCATCATTTTTTTGTTTCCGTATAGAAGATAAAATGTATTATACAATAGGCGAATTTCATTTACAAATTTTGTTTTATCAATTGTAACAGACATTCGGTTTTCCTCGAAATTTATATACGGAATCCAACTATCATAAAAGACAATACTCAAATTATACATATCTTGTTCAAAATCCTCAAAATTATGATCATCGAGAATATCTATTTTTTCACGAATCTCTCCGCATATCTGTGAAAATGTATCGGATTGATTATTCGCAAAAGTAAAAGCGGTTTCGGTACTATTCATATCGTTTGGTTTTAATTAAAACCAAATGGTATTATTTTTCAATCAATTTTATTGTATCAGGTTTTTTCTTCTGGTGTTTCTTCTTGTTTTTCTTGTTGTTTTTCTTCTTGTTTTTCTTGTGGGTTTTCTTGTGAGTTTTCTTGTGAGTTTTCTTGTTGTTTTTCTTCTTGTTTTTCTTGTGGGTTTTCTTGTGAGTTTTCTTGTGGGTTTTCTTGTGAGTTTTCTTGTGAGTTTTCTTGTGGGGTTTCATCTTGGTTTTCTTCCTCTGTCTCTTCATTCTCTTTATCTAAACGGTCTTTGTTTATCTTATCCATTCTATCCAAAGCACGTCTATTTAATTTTGTTTCAGAAGAATGCATTGTAGGATTTCTAGAAGCAATTAAAGAACGAGTTGTTTGATCAGCTTCAATACTTTTTCCTTTTTTTCCAGTGGTTTGTCCCATTTCACTCATTAAAATATATTTATCATATAAAAATTTACCTAGTATAAAAATTAATAAAATGTTAATAATAACCAACCAAACAAATAGTTGTTTAAACATATTTTTCAATCCATCCGGAGACATTAATCCGCCGTCATTATTACCTAGACCCACTTTTCCTTCAATTGCAGTATTCCATTCTTTTTTGTATAAACCGATTCCTCCAAGTAACATTAAAAATATTAATATTTCAAACATATTAATAGAGGCAAAATTAACAATCCCTTTTAATAAATTAATAAATCTTGGTATCAATCCTTTCCACCATACCCATGTTCCCATACGAACATCTTGAGGAGCACATCCATCCACAGTTAAATCTGGTTCAATAATATCTATTGAATTTGTAATACCAGTTATTATCATTCCAGCATTAACGCCTTCATAAAAGAGTACTCCAAAGAATGTATAGAGAGACAAATAAGCAGATATAAAAAACATTGCTAATGGTATATTTACAGTAATTGTCCACATAGTATAGCAAAGTAAGCTTACACAAAAAAGAACTAAAAAGAAACATATCGAAAAAATGGTTTGCTGTTTACTTACCATTGTAGCCATTTCAATATCTCCTTTTGTTTGTGAACCAAAAAACCAACCAATACTATAACGCGTAACAATAAAGATAGATATAAGAGATAAGATAGACATTGAGAATTTTCCTCGCATAGCGTTAAACAGATTTATTAATATTGAACTCTGAAAGTTATTACTTACTAAAATATAAAAAACAAAAAACATTATAATCATGATAATTGGCGTTGGTATATATTTTTTCAATACACCCAGTTTTAATATTGTCCAATTAAATGATTCTAATACTCGACAAGCTGGTCCAAATGCCCCATAAAGATAAGTATTATAACTTTTCAATTGATTGGTGTCGAATTCATATAAAATCCCATCTTCCTTTTCAATAAAAAATATTATATAGTACCAGTTATAAACAAAATACCAAACCAACGTCATTGTTGTAAATTTTTGTGCTTGATCTTTAAATATTTCAATTTCTTTTTCTGTAGCAGTATTTTGTGTTAATGCATTTGCTATTTTAGTTAATGTATCATCAATATATTTATTAATCCGTAAAATAAATAGTTGAATATAAATTTTAAATTGTTGTACTCTTTGTGCTAACATCGCAAATATACCAGAAAAAACCATAGAAAGAGATTTCATTGATCCGGTTACTTCATTCATCACTTTCTCAATTCCTTTTTTATCGATTTTAAACGTATCTTTAATATTATCTGCTGTACTTGCAAATTCGTTAGCATTTACTATATCAATATCATTTAATGTACTACCCAAATCAGCTAAATTTTGTAGATTGCTTAAATTATCTATACTTGTACTTAAATTATTTTCTAAATTGGCTATAGGATCTGTAAAATTTTTCGTATTCATGGCATTTGTCCATCTTCGTCCTATTTTTTGCGTGGTTTCCTTTACTTCCTCGCGTATGGATTGTCCTGTTTCAGAATCATTCGCATCTTTCGCAGCATTTTTAGTCCCCGACCCAGTTTTATTTGATAAATTCATTAATTTTTCTCCAAGATCGTTTGAATTATTTTCTAAATCATTTCCTTGCATACCTTCAATAATAGAAGGTTGTGGTCGTTGATAAATATCTTCAAACAGAGGTATATTTTTTGGATTTTCTCGTTTTTTACGTATAGTTCGCATTTTTTGTTTAATCACTTGAATTTCGCCATTGGTATTATCTGTTTCGGCCACTTTTAATTCTCGTGTATTTTTTTCATTAGACCAATTTTTATTCCATTTGCTCATATTCTATTGTATAATTTGTATATAATAGAATATGATAAATAACCCAGCCATTTACCTAGCATACATTAATCCACAATTACCATTTACAAATGAAATTATATTATAACGTTCTTCCATTACGTGTAAATTGTAATTATATACATACAAAGCCCAAGCGGGTTTAGAACTAACATCAACTGGAATACCATTATCGTCACAATCAATATTTACAGTAGATCCGTCTACATCAATCGGTGGTTTATATGTGGTAAAATCTAATTCAATCGTTTTAAATCGTCCTGTATTGACTGCACCCGATGGCTGATATTCAAACGGGCTTGTGTTTAAAGAAAAATTATAACAATACAAACCCTCTTCTGCAAATCCTTGGGTTTTTGTGTATTTTTCAATATAATCATATATACCGTGAGGCATGGATACTTCACGATAATCACCACCAAATACTATTCCTAATGTTTCTAAAATATGTCTTCTATTATATGCACTAAAGTCTCCACTTTTATATACATTTAATATGGTATCAAGTGATATATTTGATGGAATATTGTTTTTGTAAGCCCAATTTGTATAATTAGTCCATTCATTTCTTAAAAATGCATCATTTCTAGAGAAAAACCACATCCATCCCGAAACCATACCTGAAACAGACTGTAATTTTACACGCTGTGAACCGACTACATTCAAAAAATCATATTCGTGTATTTCTTTAATGAGATAAGCTTGATCTTGTGCGGCGAACGTGGTTTTTTCTTCTTCTGATAAAAAGCAATAAGTAGCCAATAAATGTACATCCGCATCCCAAGAATTTGTTTTATTTTGATAATTACTAGATGAGATATCGTAAGAAGGAGGTGTTTGTAAAAATCGATACATTTGAAACTGATCTTCTCCTGGACGTATTCCAATATAGGGGAAATTATCTTCGTGGTTAAATACATCACGTACCTGGAATAATTGTTGCATCGGTCTCAATGTAACATTAATAGTTAATTCTTGGTATTGTAAAGCTACTAGTGGAAATGCACAACGACTATCTAGTGTAAACCATGTATTTAATGGTACATAAACTGTTCTTCCACGTATCGATGGTTCTGCACCAGATGCATTTGTAGTATAAATCGCATTCGGATATTTATTCGGTTGATGTGGAGTCGTAAATACACGATAAGGATTATTGGAAGGATTATTTAAATCTGGTGTATGTCCCGTCATTTTGTCGAATAAATGTTTTTTTTCTTCTGTAAAATCTCGCTGTACCATCGAATGTAAATATTGTCCAGAATATCTTTGAAGTGTTTGTGAACCGCAGATAATTTCTATTTCTTCAATCATCTGTGCACCTAAATTTTCAATCCATTTAAATTCATATGGGGAAACTGTGTTGTTTGTATTCGCAGTCGCAGGCCATACGGGACTCCATATATCAGGTATATTTACTGCTATATAAGTATCCATTAAAAGGTCAGCATATCGTTTTATCTTAAAAGTAAATTTAGAGGATTCTGTAAGTCTTAATTCACGCAATCCATCATAATCTAGACGAAATTTTTGTAATCCAAAATTGGTGTATTTTGAATATGTTACTTTAAAAAAGGTTTTACTTGGGTTTCCTGTTAAAATCAAATTCGCATTGCCCACAGAAATTATATTTAATAGACCACCAGGCATTTTTAATTATAGTATATAATAACTATCTATATTTTTTGTTTCTTTAATTACTTTATCTGCTTTTTATATATCACTATGGCTGGATTTTTCGATAATGAATTACTTAAAAGTATGATAGATTATATTTTAATTATTGGCCTTTTAATCATTACAGGCTATTATATTTACAAAACAATTATAGATGGAAGAGATACTAAACCTTCTACAGCTCCACCCGCATTTAATGATACTCCAAATGCTGTTCAAAGGGCCGAATTAAATAGTGTGGAAGACTCTTTAAACGGTTCCGGTATTTTAAATGCAGGGTTTGATGCTTCAAATGATAATGCTATCCGTAATTATTGTATTAAGGCATCATCAAATAGTGCCTATACTGGAAAATTTATGAATTTAAATATGATAAAATATTTACTTTCGCGTGGTTGTCGGTTCTTGGACTTTGAAGTCTATGTTAAGGACGGAATTCCTATTGTTGCCTATTCTACCAATAGACAATCTTTAGAAACATTTACCTCTGAATACCCGGCTGTTTCTTTAGCAGGTGTTTTCTCAACTATTATGTCGAATGCATTTACAGATACATCACCTAACCCAAAAGATCCTCTTTTTGTACATTTACGTATAAAAACACTTGACCCGAATGGATACACCAAAATTGCGAAATTAATTAAGAGTGGTCTTGGACAAAAGATGATATTAGATGGTTCGGGTAAAGCAGCCCCTTTAACTCTCGATTCACAATTAACAACTATGCTTGGTAAAGTTGTAGTAATGGTAGATAAACATTCTTCGCCTGGTTATCAAAATTATTCAACATGCTCACCAGATCAAGTAGAATGTTATGGTTTAGCAGATCAAGTTAATATGGAAAGTAATAGTCAAAGTATCCGAACATACCAACAACGGGAATTAACTTTTCAACCAATTAATCCACCAGATCCTTCTGTTTATCTATTTAGGATTGTTTTTCCCGATCTTGGATTTTTCAATAAATCCAATAATTCTGACGCTATGTATTTAATTAAAAATTATGGTACACAAGCAGTAGCACAAGCATTTTATGTAAAAGATTCTAATTTACGAGGTTATGAAGATATTTTTAAAACAAATCGTAGTGCTTACGTAAGATTAGAAACGGTTATTCGTGAATACGAATAATTATTATATTATATAACTTTTTCCATATATAATATAAATGAGTAAAACTAAAAAATCTAGAAAACAAAAATATCGTCCCAGTGAATGTTCTGATAGGATGACATTTCAAGAATGCGAATTGGCTATTTTACGTCAAGCGGTCGATACAAATGAAAAATTGGCTGGACAAAAAATTGCTAGTAGTGATGAGATAAAAGAGATGATCGAAATTGTAGAAGAATTTTTAAAGAAAAAAAAATTATTGTGTTACGGTGGAACTGCAATCAATAATATTTTACCCAAATACGCACAATTCTATAATAAAGAATACGAAGTTCCTGACTACGATTTTTATTCTCATGATGCTTTAACTCATGCAAAAGAATTGGCTGATATCTATCATGATGCCGGGTACGAACATGTAGAAGCAAAATCAGGTGTTCACGAAGGCACGTTTAAAGTCTTTGTAAATTTCATTCCTATGGCCGATATTACTTCTCTTCATAAAGAATTGTTTGATTCATTGTCCAAGGAAGCTATATCTGTTTCTGGAATTAAATACGTTCCTGCTAATTTTTTACGTATGGGCATGTATTTAGAATTATCAAGACCGGCAGGTGATACAAGTCGGTGGGAGAAAGTATTAAAAAGGCTGAATCTTTTAAATAAATATCACCCAATGAAAATTAACTACGACTGTTCTAAGGTGGATTTTCTTAGGAGAATGGAAGATTCGACTAAATCCGAAAATATTTATACAATCATGCGCGATACCTTTGTAGATCAAGGTGTCGTATTCTTTGGAGGATATGCTGCTAGCTTATATTCTAGACAAATGTCCAAGAAAGGGAAATCATTTGTAGAAAAAATACCTGATTTTGATGTTTTACACGAAAAACCAGAAGAATGTGCTACTGTTATTATCGAACGTTTAAATGATGAAGGTATTAAAAATGTTAAATTGATTCATCACAAACCTATTGGTGAAATCATACCTAAGCACGTTGAAATTCGCTATAAAAACGAAATCCTTGGTTTTATTTATGAACCGATTGCTTGTCATAATTATAATACTATTCAAATTAAAAACTCTGAAATTAATGTAGCTTCTATCGACACCATTATGAGTTTTTACCTAGCATTTTTATTTGTAAGCACTGAATATTACTTTTATGATCGTATTTTATGCATGGCGAAGTACTTATTTGAATTAGAACAACGCAATCGTCTTTCACAAAATGGCGTATTAAAACGTTTTGGACCAAAGTGTATTGGACATCAAGAAACAATGGAAAACATTCGTGCTAAAAAAACGACCAAGTTTTTAGAACTCAAAAAAGATCGAAAGTCTAAGGATTTTGAAACATTCTTTTTAAAATACTCACCTGGAGAAGAAAAAACAAAAAAAGAACCCAAAAAGTCCAAGAAAAATAAAACAAAGAAAAAAACACCCGAAAAGGAAGCAAAAGGACTTAGAGGATTATTATCTCGTTTTAAATCCTAAAATAATTAAAATGTCCCATTTTAAATGTTCACTGGTATATAGATAAAATTGAATAATTTATCGTTTATATTTTAAATAATAAACGATAAAAAAATGAATACATATAATAGAAGAACCGTTATTTCCCTATATAGAGCCAAATTAAGAGTCTGTAATGATTTGGGATATTCGTTGGGAAAATGGAATGATGATAACCTTGCACGACGTCAAAATCTTCATTTCAATAAAATGATGAAAAGTAAAACAAAAAGGAATATTGGTGCTTATATTATGGATAATTTTCGTTTTCGTTATAAATTATATAAAGAAGAAGATAATGATAATACGATTAATCTATTGATTGATGATGGATTTAACCATTTACGTAAACTAAATAAATTGCACTATATTAAGAAAGAAGAACAATTAATTGGATTGATATATTAAATATTACTTAATTTTATCCAAACGGATTGCATTAAATAATATAGTGCACCGAATAATAGACTTTTGAATATTAATCCCGAAACTCTGAAATTACCATCTTCTGTGTGTAAATTAGCAAATGCTAGGTATTTTCTCATCCAAGTATTTATAATAGGGATTTGAAATATAAAATACATAATGCCTACTAATATTGGTATTTGAAATTCACTTATCTTTTCTTGTGCTGTTTCTTGTCGGTATTTTTTTTCTCGATGCATACGTAATTCCTCATTATTCACTTTTTCATAATCTTTTATGTAATCTGATGTTAGTTTAATACTTGGAATATGATTTGGTTGTATCTCTTCGTCTTGTTGATATTCCAATGCGTTTTGTGGAATATCTCTTGATGGTAATGTTTGATGAGGTACATTATCAACCGTATAATTTTGCTGTGAAACTGGTTGTTGGTTTCGTTGTGGAGAGGGTTCAGGCATTGGAACACCATCTGGTGTAACAATAGGTGTACCATATGGATTTGGATGTACATTTATTGGCTGATAATTTAAACTATCATCTCCTGTAATCGATTGTTGCTGTTGAGGTGGAAATTGTGGCTGAGCTGATATATTTCCATAAAATTCATTGCTTATTTGCTGCGTTGATATTTGGTTTTGATGAGGCATTTGTGGTATTTGTGATGTTTGTCGTTGAATATTTACCGGTGCAGAAGTACTGTTTGTTCCTGGTAATTCAGCTATCATAGTGGTTGAAGTAGACATCGAAACTATATAATATTGCATATTAAATGTAATATTATTAATCGCATTTTTTTTAAGGGGGATAACTCCCCCTTATGATCCCCCTTATTTGTTTTTTAGAACTATTAAGGAGGGTTTTTAAGGGAACATTGGTTCCCTTAAGAAATATCAATTGTTTGTTTGTTTTTATCACATTGAGTAGAAACGGCGTTATAACTAAAACATTTTTCACCGTGCTTGTATATTTTTCCATCAATATCACCTAAAATAGGCCCTTTAAATGTTAAACAATTTTTATCATTACATACTTTTCTGAATAAAGTAGCTAATCCTAATCCAATTAAAATCGATATTATAATTTTTCCTAAAGAAGAATGTAATAGACGTTTGAAATTCATTTTATATATATACCTTGTATTTTTACACTTACCAGAATTTATAAGAATAATTCAATCCCTAAACTTATCCTTGTACAGGTATTTTAGAAATATCTAAGGGATTTGTAGGACAAGGTATCTCTTTGTTTTCAAAAGTAAAACATTGATGAGCTTTATCACGGTATAATAATAGTTCTTGATTTTCTGGAGTTGGATAAATATGAATAATACGATTGTCTTCCGTTATCATGTAAACAACTAAAAGTCCAATCGCAAAACTTATTATAAAAACAGGTATATTCACATATTTCGATATTTTAAACATCTTTCTATAAATAACTAGGATACTATTTATTTATAAAAAATTACCGTTTAACAAGCTTCCTTAGGTTCTTCCTTTTTAGCTGTTTCACGTTCTTTACGAGCTTTCTTTTTCATTCGTTTTTTTTGACTAGCAGATAGTACATTCGGATCTCTTGCTGCTGATTTTTCTTGTTTATCTCCATCTAGTGAAAAAATACTTTTTTCAAAATCAGGGTTCTCTTGCAAAAATTTTTGATATTCCTTTTCACGTTGAATACGAACTGCTTCTGCTTCTAATTGTTTTACTACTTCTCCTTGTTTTTTAGCAAGTGCTCGTGCTTTCAAACGTTCCTTTAATGAAGCGCGTTTTTCGGCTTCTTTCATAGCACCTGTATTAATACGTGCTCCCTTTGGAATATTCACACCCATCGATTTAGCCATATCTTTAAATAAGTCTCCCATTCCAGCCATTCCTGCCATTCCTCCTAGTCCACCCATTCCTCCTAAGTTTTCACCTAGTCCCTGCATCTTGGTCATCATTTCAGACGCTTCCTTAACTAATTCATCCTTTGTAATATCACCGGATTCCATCTTATTTGCTAATTTATCTTTTACAGTTTTTACTACATTACCCATCTTTTCTGGGTTTTTCATCAAGGCGGATAAAACATCGGCAGTAGAATTCACATTGTCTAAATCTCCACCAAATGATGCGGCTAAATCATTTCCCATATCATCGGCTAACTCTTTGGCCAATTTACCAATTTTTCCATTAAATAAAAACTGTAAATTATCACGGATATCATCCATGTTCGGTATATTACGTTTTCTTGGTTCTTCTCCGGTCGGTTCTTGTGATTCACTATTTTCTGTGCTTTGTTCTGTATTAGACCCCGCTTCTTGTGTTTCTTCACTTTCAAAATCTTCAAAAAACTTTGAAATATTACTCATTGCGTTTTCTAATTGCCCTTGTAGTTCTGAAACATCGATTTTATTAAAAATATCCATTGCTTCACCAAAATTCATTTTTTCTTGCATTGATTTTACTAAAATAAGTAAAATAACTTGCAAATATTTCCAAATAGTTTCACGCGTTTTATCACTAACTCCTTCACAATTATAAATTGTTTTAAAATTTAGACCTGGGAAAAAAGTAACATTTAATGTACTTTCTTCAGAAAAAAGAGAAACATCTTGATTTAAAATATCAAAAAAACGTTCAGGATATACTTTTAAACAATATTCGAACAATTTTTGAAATTCTTCATCAGTTGTTTCGGTTTGTGTCCATTTTGATAAAAATTTCGCATATTCAGGAAAAGTTGTTACTAAATCTTTAGCAAAATCGGTAACAGAAGAACGAAATTCTTCTGTAAATTTAGATACTTCTTCTTTTTCAGACATTAATAATGTATGATAATATAAATTATATAGGATTTAAACCCTTTCTTTGATAATATAATTTTTTGTATATTATATTATAAGAATTGACTATATAGATGAGTGAATCTAAAGAGAATGAACCATGTGGCTGCCTAACATGCTTGAAACCAAATGAACTAGATAATATTATCAAATATAATAAAGAGAAAAGAGCAATCGATGCGTTAAAATTAGAGAATGCGGATTCTAATATTGTAGATGCAGTTGTTAGTACAGGTGATGTTGGTGATGCTAATATGAATACATTTATTGGTGGCGACGACGATAACGCTCAAGCTGTAATAAACGCTAAGACTTGGTATAGAGGGTGTAATAATAATTACATTTGGGAAGTTGCACCAGCTGATTTTAGTGCTTCAGATCCAAGTACTTGGTTTAATTTTGAAGAAGATGAAAGTTTAAGAGTAGACGGTAATCCGAATGGTGAGCTTGTAGATGTTATTGCAGATATTGAAGCTATTTTTCAAATTTGGGACGACGTTTTAGTAGACAATATGTTAGGATATGATGATGTTAATGGAAAAAAAAATAAAATTTTTGTACAATTAATATGGGGTACTACAGAAGGTAACACAATTGCTTGGGCTTATACTGATAAGTATTATTTACCTAAACGCGAAACAAATAGTTATTATACTCAAAGTGGTTTTACAAATGTATTAAAACCACTATTACAATGGGGTAACTGTTTTGCATGGACAGGTGTAACCTTATTTGGTGCTACACTCCCAAATACATCTGGTTATTCAAGTTATTTGACTTCATCGTCAAATCATTATGGATCTTCAAGTGTTCATCAACCGGTTTATTTACCAAGAACCGGAGCAACTGTAGTTCAAAATAGATTTATTCGTGTTATGGTTCATGAAGTAGGACATATTATGGGTATAGCAGCTACCTGGGGACCGTATCGTAATTTTATCGAAGATAAAGCTGGACCTACGGGACTAAATCAATCAATAACAGGTGTCCCCGTAACAATATATAATGATGGAACTACATCCAAAGGATATTGGTCAGGTACTAATGCTAAAAAATATTATAAAGGTTATTTTGATACAAATAGCAGTGGTACAACTGTAGATTTATTAGGTCCTCCTCTAGAAGATTTAACTGATCTTGGCGCGCAACCTGGTGCTGACTATAATGTTTATATTAACAGACATTGGGAAGAAGGTATGTCTAATCGTACAATTGATGGTATTGTTCACCCTTATTTAGATAAAGAGTTAATGACCCCCTATGTTGAAGGTTCTGGTGTCGATATGCCCTTCAGTTTAGTGTGTATTGGTGCTCTGGATGATGCTGGATATAAATATGTTAATTATTATAAAGGAGAGGCTTATCCGTTACGTTCTGGATATGATGCTAAAACACCACTTGATTTATTAGCTCCTATTACATATAGTGTTCGTCAAAATTCCAGTCCTTTCTCAGCCCCTTATTATCTATTTAGTACAACATCAAATGGAGAAGCACTTAATTCCGGTACTGTAAAATTACCTTTACAACGAACATTGACGTATCGATTTATACGTGATGAGCCAGACAGTGGAACCGAACATCCTTTTAATGTAGGAACTACCTGGAATACAAATACCTCTACTATTGAAGTAACAAGTGATGGAACTGGAGGAACCGTTACTGGACCTAACGGTTCAAGCGCCAATTCAATTGTTCACGGACAAGAATTATCTTTTACAGTACCAACAGATTATGGTTGGAACAGTGAAGAATTTAAGTATTTTTGTTCTTCCCACTCCATTATGATAGAAGATTTTCTTTTATCTGCTGCACCTTGTTTTGATGAATTTACAAAGATTTTGTGTTTACGTGATGATAAAGAAGAACAAGTATTGATATCCGAATTAAAAGAAGGTGATCTTGTTGTTACTTATAAACACGGCGCATTACCTATATTGAAAATTGGAAAGGCAACCCTTCTTTTCAACTTAAATCCAGATTACAGACAAACAATGTACTGTTTAAAGAAAACAGAGGAAATGACTGATGATTTATTAGTCACTGGACGTCACGGTATATTACTCGATGATTGGTCTACACACGTAACTGAAGAAAGCCGTTCACATGAACCTCATACAAAGATTGATGATAAAGTTATTTTAAGTGCTGGTTATTGTAATCTTTTTGAAGCTGAAACAGAACCAAAAACACATACTATTTATCATTTCTCAGTAGAAGGTGACGAACGTAGATATGGTATTTACGCAAATGGGGCGTTAATGGAAACTTGGGATAATCAATCAAATGATGCTAAATTACAAAAATAAATTAGTTAAAATATAATCGTTATATAACATATACAAAATATGTTATATACACAATTATTATTATTATTACCACTCTTTTTTTTTTCTGCCGTATCCAATAATATAACAACACAATCAATTATACAATGCAATAGTACCGATGTTGTTGAATTTAAGCATAATTTTTGCGAATCTCGTTTACAAAATGATAAAGGACCAGAAATGTATAATGCATATACTTCTCTTTTTATAACAACTGTGCCTCTTGTAATGGGATTTCCAGAAAATGAAGCTTTTGCGAATGTAGCCTATGCCCTATTTTTCAATGGATTTGCGAGTTTTTATTACCATTACTATCTTTCTTGGGTGGGTAAACAAGCAGATGAGATTTCAATGATCTTCGCAAATTATTTTGGTATCGTTGGGCTTTTAAATATTCGATATAAAAATAAACAATACTTAAAAATGTTTCATTTTGCTAATTTGTTTTATATGTATGCCTTTTTGATAGGAAATACAGTCATTAAGTTTGATGTCCTATTTCCTTATTTTTTCGCCGGATACCTGCTTCCATCTCTTTATTTAATTAGAAAGATTGGTGATAAATACAAAGAAGAATATGTGAGATATTTAGCTCTTTCGAGTCTCGGTGGTATTAGTTGGATTATTTCCGAACTGTTTTGCAATAAATACACAGTTTATGGTCATGTTGTCTGGCATTTCTTTTTCCCTCTTGGTTTCTACTTTATTTTAATGAAGTACGACAAAATTTATACACGTGTACATAAAGCCCGTTTAGCCAATTCTGTATCTGAATTGTCGATGTAAAAAATATTCTATAAAGGTCTCCGAAACATACTGAGAGGAAATCCTCCCCTGATAGGTCATATGCACTTTATCCGCTTCGTCACTAGAGCCATATAACCACTTGTATGATAGTTTGAAATATAATCGTTAAAATTCTGTTTTACTGTAACACCATTTTCATCTATATAAGTAAGGGTTTTTATCTTAAATTGGCGCATTTTATCTACACATTCACTACAGGGTGCTGAACAAACTAAATCGCCACTATGTGTAACTCTTGCTACATATAATGCTATTTTTTTCATTTTATTTTGCTTTAAACATTTCCGCAAAACATCTATTTCGGCATGACAAGAACAGGTTTTTTCTATTAATTTATCTTTTGAGAATGTTCTGTAGTGATTGTAACCTTTTGCTACAACCTTTCCAGAAACAACCGCAATGCAGCCTAATCGGGCACGCAAATCAGATTTTTCTGCTTCTGCGATTGCGAGAGAAACATACTTTTCGTCGTTTTGCGTGCAATTCATTAATTATTTATAAAATTTACTTTATAAATACTTATAATAATGTCTTTTGTATCAATTTTATAGGGGGATATCCCCCTATGACCCCCTTAAATACACTCAAATGGGTGGAGTTTACCTAATAATGAGGTGTCAAATGGGTGGAGTTTACCTAATAATGAGGTGTCAAATGGGTGGAGTTTACCTAATAATGAGGTGTCAAATGGGTGGAGTTTACCTAATAATGAGGTGTCAAATGGGTGGAGTTTACCTAATAATGAGGTGTCAAATGGGTGGATATTCCCCTTAAATACACTCAAACGGGGGATCATAAGGGGGTTTACCCCCTTAACTAATCTGAAGAAAAGTCGTAATCTTCTCCTTGTTCCAAAAATTCCTTTTCCATAATATCTTCGCACGTATCGCAAGCATAATTTCCATTTAAAACATAATTAAGTTCATAATCTAAAAATATTCCTTTGCATCTACAGCAAGGTTTTATTTCTCTGTCTTCGCATCCTCTGCAAACAAAATAATTGTCTTTATCAATAAGTAAGCATTTGATATCGCATTTTTTACCACATTTTTCGCAATTTCGAAATCCAGCACAATCTCGGCAAACGGGTTCTTCTAAATATTCGTCATCATATTTCAATTGATAATAATAAAACGTTTTTCTACATCGTCTACACGGCTCCAATTCATTATCTTCGCTTTTATTTTCCATAATGTTAGTTAGTTAATTAACATTATTGAAATCTTTTTATATCGCTTTGCATAATGCTTTTTAAATATTTAGGTCCATTACGTAACGCAGTAACAATGTAAATACTACAGCGTGTAATAAGATACCAATGGTACTTGGACATCCACTTGAAGGACTTGCGACAGATCCTAAAAATTTGCTAAAAAGTTTGTTGGTCAATTTGTAAGTCATAGGATTTACAACAATCAAAAAGATAACAGTAGTCATTAATGTGTAACGCCATTTATCAGAAGTGGAAGGTTTTCCAGCACATTTTTTGCAATCAAGAGCACAACCCATATTTATATATTATACACTTATTTTTTTCCTCGGCGTCTTTTTGTTTTACGAAGCTTCTGTTTTTTATTTTTGTTTTTTGATAGTTTTCGTCTATTATTACGTCTTTTACCACCCCCTGGTCTCGCTTTCACTTCTGGTAAACATAAAAAGGTATTTTTATTTCCACTCTTTGGATCAGCACAATTTTTCGTAGTTGGGTCCAATTCTATTACTGATATATCAAAAGGTTTTAATTTATTACCGTCAACTTCGTCAACTTCTTTTTCAAAACGTTCTACTAATTTTGCGAAATATTGTGCTGATACACTACTTGCGTTTGCAAATTCAATTAATTGACTTTCTTCGCTAACAAAAGGTCTCAATGGAAAATCAGTCATACTATTTAAATCCCGTATTAAATCATTATTTCTCCTTTGTTCACCACTATCCAGAACACCATCTTGTGTATTTTCTCGACCAGATAAATAAACTTTCGCTATAGCATCGTACTTTGCATTTCCTCTGAATGATAATGGTAATATATCTAAAAATGTCCAACTATGCCAGTAATTACGTACTTGTTTGTTGAATAAAGCATTCGTTGGTTGTACTCCGGTTAACAAAGAAGAAGTGTATGAAGTAAATGCATTCCATCTTTCTCTCCAGGTAGTAGGTGGTGGTGGCTTAAAAAATTCTAATTCACCACTATATGCTATAAGTTTCTCACCTTGTGGAAGATATGCTCTCTTTATAGTTTCTACATTTTCAACATCTTCAACCTGTCCACCAAATAACTGATAAATATGTTTGTCGTATCTATATCCATTTTTTTCTGTATTATATATTAATTTGTCGTTTCTCTCATTATATTTTCTTAAAATTCTACCATATACTTGTTCCGTATCCCCTGCGGTTTTACATAATGCAGGACAACATAAAATAGGATTGTAAATGAAACTAAATCCTTCTGTATGCTGTGGTTTAATAATTACACAAATTGGATTTGTATTAGTAGCATCAAACTCTGCTATAGGAAACGTCATTTTGGAACCAATATTAAATACGTCATTTATATCTTTCGGTTCTCCTGTCATATGAAGATAATTGAAACCCTTGGTTTCAAGAAAATTTATAAATGAATGCATTATATTATCTGTTGTTGGATAAAATATAGGTAAAAAATATTGATATTGATAGTTAAATCTTGTTGGTGGATTGTCTATTGGATTGTCTATAGGATTGTCTATTGGATTGATTATAGGATTAGCATAATAATGAGGATGCAAATGTAAATTACTTTGTTTTAAAACGACACCACAACGTGTTAATTTCATAATGTTCAAAATTATTTCAAAACGCATTTGTTGCTTTTTTGTATTATCATCTTTAATCTCTTTTATAAAATCATTTTGTATCGTATCAGGATTATTGGCTAATTTTGGTAAATTATTTTTTATTTGTTCTAGTAAATCTGGTATGTGTCCTGTTTTATCTGTTAAAAGAGTTGTATTATTAGTTATAACATTTTTAAGTATATTAGACACATTAGTCATTTGAGTCAGATCGTTTAATGATATAGTTCTTTCATTAAGTAAGCTAATACTAAAATTATTTGGTATATTCAACAAATCCTCGGTGTGTGTTTGTAATGTTGTTTTTTTGTTTGAGTTCTTGTCTTGAGAGCCAATATCTACCGGTTTATATTTTTCTTCTGTTTCATCTTTTTCTGTTATAATTCCACAACCACATTCACTTATCACATTTGGAGATAACTGATTAATACCGTTACGTAAATCTTTCATCGTCTCTGTCTGAATCTCTGTACATTCATTATCAACAAACGTAGACATTTGTATTTTTTTTATTAGGTCACCATAATCTGTTTGATCGTAAACTGCTTGTGTTTGCTTTTTTGTATATGGTACAATTATATTACTAACGTATTTATGTGGAAAATGATTTATATTTCCTTTTGTATCAAATGGTTCAGAAATTTTCCCACTATAATTAAATGTTTTTATTCCTTCTATATTTAAATCATAATTATAAATAGAAATATAATTTTGTGAATGTTTTACTAATTGTCCAATATTATATTCGCACACTGACCGATAAGCACCTTTTACTATAGCTACTATAGTTGGTGTTAATGTTAACAAAAACGAACCATCATATACCCCAAAATAATATCCTATACAGTTCATTACTGGTCTTTTAATGGTTTGTGAAAGTAATCCAGTCTCTCTAAAAGCCTTAATAGCAGTACCCAAACTTGAATCTCCACTACTTATTAATGGATCTAAACCTAAACCAAGACGGCTAAATGCATCACTTCTTTCCGCTACATCACCGCCAAATATAAAATTAAATAATAATCCACAATTCATAACGGCGAAAGAAATAATATATTGTCCAAATCCTTTGGGTAAACCAACTTCTAATAACTGATCTTTAATATCTTTTAAAGCACATCCGCCCATTTTTAATATATTTTTCGCATATTGAACAATAAAACTGATGCCTTTTCCGATGGCGACCCAGTCACCGCCAACTGTTCGTTTACCTAATTGACTACCTCCTGAAACTGGTCCAACCAATTGGTTTGTTATGGAATAAGGGTTATCAGTTCTAGTTCTATATCCAGTTTGTATCCCTGACATAGGAACTTTAATAGTACTCTCATGTTGAATTCCTAACTCTGATAAACGTTTGATATTATCGTTCAATGGTTTATTAGCAAAGCTAAGTTTATTTTCATTTAATTGTCTTTTTAATTCTCCAACAGTACTGTTTGGATCTATATTTATTTGGCTTTCATGTCCAAGCTTGTTTACATTTAAAACAATTTGACTATTATGAACTTTTGTAGCAACTTTTGTAGCAACTTTTGTAGCAACTTTTGTATCGGTAGTTATACGCATTAATTCTTCTTGAAATAGATTTATACACGCATAATTGTGTACTGTTTCAAGATGTTTCAATACGTGTTCATTATATACTGCTTCTCTATCGACTTTTGATCTTTCCTGTAAAAAATTAACATATGGATCCTTTTCATTAAAACCATCACTATTTAGATTGTGAAAAATACAATCTTGTATAGCATCAAATAAAACTTTTGAACTTTTTTTCACTGTTATAAAAGTTGCGTGTACAGTATCTTTTGCTTTTGCGTTTGGATCATATACTTTTTGTTTTTTTTTTATATAAAATTCTAAGTCGAGTAGTAAATTTTCAAACGCGTCATTAATTTTACGAAATTTTTTACTTAAAGGGGTTTTTGTTTTTATTACACTAGGATCTTTATCTGCTGCGTTTGCGAATGCTTCAAATATGTTATTAAATTTCATTGTAAAATTATCCATTTTACCTTCGTTTTTTTCATAAATGATATAGGTTAAATATCCTTCAATAGTAGGTGTTTCATTGTTTGTCGCAATATATTTTTTATAATCACTATCGTTAATAACGTTATTGAAGTCGTTTATAGCCTTTTTTATTGAATCAATATTTCCACCTAATTGTCCACCTCTTGCGTCTTGTGGTATGGTTTCTGATGTAGCGGCCGTTTGTGTTCCTACGCCTTCACCACTCATGAAAGCTGCCGTTACGTTAGGAGAATATAATTCTTGTATAAGAAATGGTACAACAGCTTCACCTCCTTTTATTACTGTTTGATAACAACCAAGAGTCATTTTAATACAGTCAAATGAACCAAAACAGCAACGAATTGTAGCATTATCAAAATCTCTTGGTTTATCACTACCAGTTATAATATTATAGAATATATCCCATATATTACCAGTAGCAATCACTGTATCTGTAATGACATCACCTGGTCTCTGGTTATCATATCCAACAAAAGGTTTAAATACCCGTTCATCATTAGCATTATATTTTTTATCTTGATAGTATGCATCATAATTACTCGTATTTAATACATTATTATTATCAGGCTTATCATCAGGATCAGGACTGTTCTTATTACGATCACGAGAGTTTAAAAAACGAATAATATCTACCAAATCATTTGCTGTATATTGTATTGGTGTTCCGGTTAAAAAAATACATTGATTCATTTTCATACAAAATTTTAAAAAACTATATTCGCGAATAATATTTTTAGGTCTTTCTTCTTTTGTGGTCATACTGGCTATGGAATCACCACCTATGCCTTGAGCTTGTGTTTTTTCATTATCTCCTAATAGTTGATCTAATGTAAACAGACTTTTATAGGTTGCGTGTTTATTCTCTTTATATTGATCTCTAGTACCGTCATTATCATTATTATAAGATTCCAATGATTGTAAACCAAGGTGTTCTGTATCTTTGGTATTTGAAGGAACAACAAGTTTATGTGATTCATCACAAATTAAAATTGTATCTGGATTTTCTTTATTAATATATGCATCATCATCATATAATTTTTTTAATCCACCCTTTTTTGAACAAAGTGCATTATAATTATAACCAATGAATTGAATATGATATGTTTTATAACCCTCAGTTTGATCATTTTTTATTGAAAGAGCACCTTTTGCTGTTTCTATATATTCAGTTTGTTTATGCCCATCAGATCCGTTAGGAACTAAATATTTTTGAGTTATATTATACACTTGTATACCAATTAATGCGGCATCATCACCTAAAAATGCAGCTCTAAATAAACCTTCCGGTGCTATTAATAATATTTTTAATGGAGTTTTTGTATCCATATGTTTGTCGGTTAAGTGTGTTAATGCGATAGATAAAGAGGTTAATGTTTTACCTGTACCTACACCGTGGAATAAGAAACAAGCCTTATCTATAATTCCACTAGCATTTCTATTAAATGTTGTAAATCGTTGAACCGCCAAAGACTGTCTTACATCTAATGAAAAACCTTTTCGTTTTTCTCTTAATTGAATTAACTTGCCTACATTTAATTCTAAATTTAAAGATGATGCTATTTCTTTTAATTCAATTTCGGTTTCATCTCCAGTTACATGCAAAAAATAGAATAATAAAAAATTTTTACCTTGTCTAGTTATAAATTTTAAATCACTACTGGTTAATCCAGGAGATAATAGATCCAAATATTCAGAAAATGAACCATCTAACTGTGAAAATTTTTCGATAAAAAGTTCATTGTTATTGTATTCTGCTTTTGTTAATAAATCTCGTACTTCGGTTTGTTCTTCTTGTGTACTAGTAAGATTATAGATTTGATTATTACTTTCATCTCTTCCTGTAGACGATTGATTATTTCCTACTGTAGACAATTGATTAATTTTATTAACCAATGCATCTTGTTTTTCCCCTGTTAATGTACTACCGTCGGTCGTTCTTATCGGAAAAGATCCCTTGCCTACATCATCACTACTATTTTTTTGCAAACTAGTTATATCGACAAATTTTTTTATGTCTAGTTCATTACACTTGATTTTAATATCATCATAACGGTCTTCCATTATTGGAATAATTAATGCTAATAAATTTTCGTTATGGTCACTTTCTATATCTGCAGAAGTCCGACCAAATCGTTTTCCATTAATTTGTTTTCGCAATTTAATTAAAGGTTCGTCATTAGCGGTTACAGGCGCGTTTAATTGTACTTTAGTTATTATATCATTAAGCAACACACAAGCAGTCAGAGACAATGGAGATTTTTTTACTGCAAAACTTGCTTTTACAATCTTTAAATTTAAATCTGCATCATCAGGATCAAATAAATCTGCATTATCCATTCTATAAAAATATATATATAATACCATCAAAATATTATATATATTTTTTTACTAATATTCACTAAACTTTTCCTCTACGAACGCCAATGTTTTCCACAATCAAGACAAGTCACAAAGATTGTGGCGGGTTCATCCGCACTGCGCGTTTGCATTTCATAATAAGTACAACGTTTAGACTTGCACTTTCTACACGTATACATATCTGTAGAGGCTTGGATATTATCATCATATTTCGATGCATCACGTTTCATCTTTTTCTCAATCAACACACGCCATTTTTCTGGATCAAATTCTTGATGCGTCATAAAAGCCACGTTTTTTGAATCAATTTCTCCACTTCGAATATGTTTCAAGAATACATCGTTTTTAAGATTCATATAAATCGATCGCAAACGATCAATATAAATAGAAGTAAATTGCGGATTTTCCCATTTTTTAACAATCTTTTTTCTTGTAGCCTCTTTTAATGCATAATTAAATACACCTTTTTCAAGATTAATGGAAATAGAATCATCTGGAACGTCTAAAATTCCAGAAATTTTCGTTTGAATATTTTCTCTAAAAACCTGGGAATTTGTTATTTTTTTCATAATAGTCTCTAATTATTATGAACATACAATGATAATTTTAAATCAATTTTGTATTAAATATATTCTTCTTCACTTAATTCACTATCACAATTCATATAAGCATCTTCAATTTCATTATTCATTGATATAAAGACATTATCAATTTTTTTCTCGCGTTTAGCAGCACGTTTCGGTTGTACACGTGGTTTTATTTCCTCATCATCATCTTCTTCTTCTTCTTCATCATCGTCTTCGTCAAATTCTTCTTCCACTGCATCCTCATCAACTTCTTCTTCTTCATCTTCGTCTTCATCCTCATCTTCGTCGTCATCTTCATCATCTACTACGAATCCATCGTCTTTTGAATAGCCTTGTTTAGTTTTATTTTCGACTTCATCATCATCTTCTTCTTCGCTGTCCTCACTTCCAATATCCTGAAACCCTCCAAAAAGTTTTTCATAAATAACTTTCCATAAAGGAACATTTAGATCCACCATTTCTTTTGATTTATTTTTATGAACTAATACACAAGACCCAAAAAACAAACTATTATCAACGGGTGGTGGAAAGTCATACTTATTTTCTTGTCCAGCACGTCCGTCACATTTACCATAAAGAACAACACTACATTCTTTATTTATTTTCCAGGTGGTTTGTTCTTCAAACCCTTTGCCTGATTTAAATCCTGCTTTTTTATACAAATTTTCAACATTATCGTCTTTAAAACTTAATTCTTTTAATACGCCAGTTTTTTCAACAATTACAATTAATACCATATTTGGATTGTAATTTATTTAGGAGATGTATTTAAATTATTTTCGAAATTTATATAATAAAATTTGTATCGTAATTATATATAAATGGGAAATAGCAAAAAAGCATCAATATATAAACCAAAAAAAGGTAAACGTATTTCACAAAAGAAATTATACAAAATGCCTCAAAAAGGAGGTGGTTTCTTAGAAACATTTTTAGGTGGAAATGAAGACCCGAAACCTGAAAAAGAAGAAGAAAATATCTCTATGGATATTGAAGAAAAACCGGAAGAAGAAAATAGTGCTATGTCTGTTGAAGAAAAATCTGAAGGAGAAAATAGTGCTATGTCTGTTGAAGAAAAATCTGAAGGAGAAAATAGTGATATGTCTGTTGAAGAAAAACCAAAAGGCATAATGGAAACAGTTGGTGATTCTGTTAAAAATACTGCTAGTGAAATACAAACAGCTTTTACTGGACCATCTGCCGAAGAAAACCAAGATAGCGAAGAAGCAACAATTGATAATATGGAACCAACTCCTGAAGCCCAAGAAGAACGTAAAGAAGAAACTATGGAATCATTACGAGAGAAAAATCAAGAATTGTTAGAAAAATTAAATGAATTGCATGAAAAATATGAAAAATTACAAGAAGAACAATTGGCGTCTCTTAAAGGAACAACTCCTTTAGGAGAAGGTACAGAAGAAGACCCTTTTGCTACTACAGAAATGAATAGTGGTCCTTCTGTAACAGAAGGTGAAACCCCATTGGATACAGGTTCTGAATCTATGAATGGTGATATGAGTGTTGAAAATCCTTCTGCAATGGATGGTGATATGAGTATGGGTTCTGTTTCTCCAGAAGGTGATATGAGTACTGATCCTTCTCCTGCAATGGATGGCGATGGTGACATGAGTGTTGAAAATCCTTCTGCAATGGATGGTGATATGAGTGTCGCTACTCCTCCTGCAATGGATGGTGATATGAGTGTTGAAAGTTCCGCCGATACAGGTTCTGAATATATGGATGATGCACTAGGTGCTCCTGTAAAGCCAACGGAAGAAGAAGAGGAAGAACGTAAAATGGGTGGTACAAAACGTCGTAAAAACAAACAACGTAAAACAAAACGTAAAAGAAAGGGTTCTAAGAAATAAGTTTATATATAGAAATACAATTCTCGTTTTCCATATATAAAAATGT
>Ga0257110_1000156_pt1 | contig 35895 bp, 34 predicted proteins | sample LP_taG_7_FD_190184 | JGI IMG/M metagenome (GOLD analysis project Ga0257110, IMG submission 190184) | Marine microbial communities from Northeast Subartic Pacific Ocean, Canada - LP_J_2015_P26_10m | ecosystem: Environmental > Aquatic > Marine > Oceanic | place: Canada: Northeast Subartic Pacific...
TAGTGATCTGCATGAACACTATGCTTTTACAGTTGAAAAGGGACAGCAGCCGTTGAGAATAGATAAGTATCTCATGAATTTTGTTGAAAATGCAACACGTAATAAAATACAAGCAGCTGCCAAAGGGAATAGTATTTTGGTAAATGACATCGCTGTGAAGTCAAATTACAAGGTCAAACCTTTTGATCAGATTCGAGTTTTATTTGACTACCCTGCTTATGAAAACTTATTAGTTCCCGAAGATATTCCAGTTGATATTATCTACGAAGACAATGACTTATTGGTAGTGAATAAAGCAGCTGGAATGGTAGTTCACCCTGGCCACGGAAATTACTCAGGAACCCTAATTAATGCTCTTACATTTCATTTCGATAACCTGCCTAATAACAGCACTAACCGACCTGGACTAGTTCACAGAATAGATAAAGATACTAGTGGCTTGCTCGTGGTTGCTAAAACAGAAACTGCAATGGCTCATTTGTCAGCTCAATTTAAAGCTAAAACTAGTGAACGCGAATACGTAGCTCTTGTATGGGGGAATATGGATTTAGACGAAGGGACTATTGAAGGTAATATTGGTCGTCACCCTAAAAATAGATTACAAAACACAGTCTATTTAGATAATGAGGCTGAAAAAGGAAAGCCTGCAGTCACGCACTATAAAGTGCTTCAGCGATTAGGCTATGTTACTCTTGTTGCTTGCCGCTTAGAAACAGGTCGTACCCATCAAATACGCGTGCACATGAAACACATAGGTCATACTCTTTTTAACGATGAACGTTACGGAGGTGATCGTATTCTAAAAGGAACCACTTTTACTAAGTATAAGCAGTTTGTAGATAACTGTTTTAAAGCCTTACCGCGTCAAGCTTTACACGCCAAAACCTTAGGTTTTGTACATCCAACAACTAGAGAAAAAATGTCTTTTTCAACAGAAATACCAAAGGATATGGAGACGTGTATTGATAAATGGAAAATCTACTCTAACCATTTAGTGCATGACTAAACTTTTAAGCTGATTGTTTTGACTGTTCAAGCTTACTTATTAACTTTGAGTAATAATTGTATTATATGAAACTTGTTATCTCACCTTCAAAATCATTAAATTATGAGAGTGAATTACCATTCTCTTTTAGCACAGAAAGTTCTTTTTTCAGTGAAGCTCAGCAATTAAACGATTTATTAAAAAAGAAATCCGCTAAAGATCTTTCTGATCTTATGCATATTTCTTCTAATTTGGGTCAGCTCAATTACGAGCGCAACCAAACTTGGAGTACTCTTTTTAATTCAAAAAATTCTCGGCCTGCAATTTATGCCTTTAGTGGCGACGTGTATCGTAGCTTCGACGCTTATACAATACGAGAATCAAAACTAGATGCTCTTCAAAGTACTGTTCGTATTTTATCCGGTTTATACGGACTATTAAAACCTATGGATTTACTTCAGCCCTATCGTCTTGAAATGGGTACTAAGTTGCCGGTAGGTGCTTCTAAAAACTTATATGAGTTTTGGCGACAAAAGGTTACCTCAGCGTTGAATAATGATTTAAAAGAAGGGGAGTTGTTTGTGAACTTAGCTAGTCAGGAGTATTTCAAAGTTATCGATGTCAAATCTCTTAAAGCACCGGTTATTCATATCGATTTTAAGGAATTCAAAAATGGTCAATACAAAACTATCGCTATTTTTGCAAAACTAGCACGGGGTCATATGGCACGTTTCATTATTGAAAGGGCAGTTGAAACAATTGAAGGCTTGAAAACCTTTTCAGTTGAAGGATATGGTTATGACGCTAATTTGTCAACGGACACTAAATTGGTATTTACTCGTTAAATTAGTTAAAATAAGATGTACCTTTGTATCAAAGTTCAGAATGACTTATCGTATTGTATACCGTCATTCTCAAAATATAAAGTATGACATTTCGATCCTTAGGACTTATAGAAGCCCTACTCAAAGCAGTCCGTTTACAGGGCTATAAAACTCCTTCTCCTATACAACAGAAAGCAATTCCTCCAATCTTAGACGGCTTGGATGTATTAGCCTCTGCTCAAACAGGGACTGGTAAAACAGCAGGATTTACTCTGCCAATGTTACAAATATTATCTAAAAACCCAGTACCACATCGCCGACCACTACGTGCATTGGTTTTGACACCAACTAGAGAGTTGGCTGATCAAGTGTATACTAACGTGAAGCATTACAGTAAGTTTTTAGACCTTCGTGCAGCCGTTATATTTGGTGGGGTGAATCAAAACCCGCAAATTAAACATCTCCGAAATGGAGTTGATATATTGGTAGCAACCCCAGGCCGTTTGATAGATTTAGAAAACCAAGGGCATCTGACTTTGTCTAAAGTTGAGATTTTTGTGCTCGATGAAGCCGATCGTATGTTAGATATGGGATTTAAACGTGACATTGATAAAATTAGGTCATTGATTCCATCTAAACGACAAAACTTGATGTTTTCTGCTACGTTTTCTAGAGAAATAAAAAGCTTAGCGCAAACTATTTTACAACGTCCTACGCTTGTAGAGGCGACTCCAGAAAACACTACTGTTGAAGCGATTGCTCAACAAATATATCGGGTAGCTAAAGAGAAAAAGACGAATCTTCTAATAAAATTAATTCAAGATGGAAATTGGCAACAAGTACTTGTGTTTACACGCACGAAACACGGAGCTAATAACCTTTGCAAGAAACTAGAAAATGCGCGTATTTCTGCGATGGCTATTCATGGTAACAAAAGCCAAGGGGCTCGTACCCGTGCATTGGCAGGTTTCAAAAACCATGAGGTTCGAGTTTTGGTTGCAACCGATATTGCCGCTCGTGGATTAGACATCCCATTATTACCTCATGTGGTTAATTATGAACTACCTAATATTCCTGAAGACTATGTACACCGTATTGGTCGAACAGGTAGAGCAGGTGCTAATGGCGTTGCACTCTCATTAGTTTGTGCAGAAGAAACTTCTTATTTAGCTTCTATTGAGAAGTTGACTAAGCAGCGTTTTAAGAGAGAAATCGTTGATGGTTTTGAGCCGGATCCGAATGCATCTACAGTACCCCCCAAGCAGGGAGGTGGGCGTCAACATCGTCGAGGAGGAGCTCGGCCGACCAACAAACGATCAGGTTCTGCAAGTGGTGCTAGCCGATCTAGTTATAATCGTCGTCGTTAATTATTATGGAAATTCAACCAAACAATCCATTACATGGTGTTAAGTTAGAACAAATACTTATCACTTTAGAAGCTCATTTTGGCTGGGAATTTATGGGTCAAAAAATTAATATTCGATGCTTTAACGATGGCCCAACTATAAAATCTAGTCTCAAGTTTTTGAGAAAAACTCCATGGGCTCGTACAAAAGTTGAAGCCCTTTACTTAAAGTTGCTTAAGTCTAAATAAATTTAGGTTTTATTGAAAAGACCGCTATGGTTACAGGCAAGAGTCACTATATCTTTTTTGTAGTGTATCGCTATTGTTATTATGATGTGAAATAATTGTTAAACTACTCAAAGCTAATAGTATTACTTTTATATTTGTCCTGTTTATTTATGAAAAAAAGTTTACACATTCTTACCATAGGATTTAGAACATTAATTTTTGTTTTATTGTTTGGGTCTATTATTTTGCAGCCTACTTTAAAATCGATTTCAGTGATGGATCCCCAAGCTTTTTCTTGGCTTGATCATGATTCTGAAAATGAGAATAACGAAAATGATAATAAAGAAGTCGAAGACTCCAAAGAAAAAAAAGTTGAATTAAGGCTTACTACTGTAGATTTCAGTTCTATTCATTTTAATTATACAGTTCCTAATTATCGTTTATATTTTCTAAAAAACAATGTAACGATTGATTTAAATGATCCCCCTCCCCAAGTTGTCTAATTCTTTTCCTAGTTTTATTTGAAGCCACTTATAATTTAGACTAAGTGTCGTTCAGATCATCCAAAATAATTTCAATTATAAACCAACAATGCCGATCTCATTTATGAGTTAGCACACAATTATCGTAATATAATGAATAGTTCAAATCCATTTAAAAATTTAAAATCAGACTTACCATCCAGTATCGTAGTGTTTTTTGTTGCACTTCCTCTTTGTCTTGGAATCGCATTAGCGAGTGGCGCACCACTCTTTTCAGGTTTAATAGCTGGAATCGTAGGTGGTATTGTTGTAGGTTCCATTAGTGGATCAAGTGTTGGGGTCAGTGGCCCTGCTGCGGGATTAGCAGCCATCGTTTTAACAGCTATTGGAACTCTCGGTAGTTTTGAGAACTTTTTGTTAGCGGTTGTACTTGGGGGCGCTATTCAGTTTGTTTTCGGAATTCTTAGAGCTGGAGTAATAGGCTACTATTTTCCTTCTTCAGTAATTAAAGGGATGTTAACAGGTATTGGTATTATTATAATATTAAAACAGATTCCATATTTCTTCGGATATAGTTCAAATCTACAAGAAAATCTAGGTATTTTTCAGCTTGACGCAAAAAGTTTCTTTTTTGAAATTTTAAATTCAATTAACTTTATTAGTCCAGGTGCTTCTATTGTAGCTATTATCGCTTTGGCGATTTTGTTGCTATGGAGTGAAGTTCTATCGTCAAAAGGTAAAATATTTCAATTAGTTCAGGGACCTTTGGTAGCTGTTTTGGTTGGAATTATATATTTTGTATGCACTGAAGGCAGTACTTTATGGGGTGTTTCATCTCACTTATTAGTAAGTGTACCAGTTCCCGAAGATACAGCCTCATTCTTAGCCCAGTTTAGTTTTCCTAATTTTCAAGCTATTTCAAATCCACAGGTTTGGATCACCGCCTTCACAATCGCTTTAGTAGCTAGTTTAGAAACATTGTTGTGTGTGGAAGCAACGGATAAAATAGACCCTTTAAAGCGTGTAACCCCTACTAATAAAGAGTTGTTGGCACAAGGAATTGGTAATGTATTTTCAGGCCTTATAGGTGGGCTCCCTGTGACTCAAGTTATTGTGCGCAGCTCTGCAAATATACAATCGGGAGGAAAAACAAAAATGTCGGCTATAATTCATGGCTTTTTATTATTAATTTCGGTAATTTTAATTCCAAATTTATTAAATAAAATTCCGCTATCTGTTTTGGCATCTGTGTTGTTTATTGTTGGATACAAATTAGCTAAACCGGCACTTTTTATTGAAATGTATCGATTGGGTTGGAAGCAGTTTACCCCTTTTGTTGTTACAGTTTTAGGAATTGTTTTTACTGATTTATTGATTGGAATTGCATTGGGACTTTCTGTTGGGGTTGTGGTGATTTTGATCAAAAGTTTTCAGAATTCACATTTTCTACATATTGAAGATCATAGTAATGGAGTACACAAGATTAAAATGACTTTAGCTGAGGAAGTAACGTTTTTCAACAAGGGTGCTATTCTTAAAGAATTAGACCTTTTACCTGCCAATAGTTGTTTGGAACTTGATGTGACCAAAACACGCTATCTCGATAATGATATCATCGAGATTTTAGAAGATTTTTCTGAAAAAGCGCTGCGCAAACAAATTGATATCAAATTAATCTCTGTTAGGGGTGTGGTGAAAAATCCGGAAAGTTTTATTCATTTTTTTCAATTAAGGCCTCAAAAAATTTAGTATCTTATTAAAAATATAAAAATTATGAAAGCACAAACAAAAAAAACACAGCAAGAAATGACGCCAGAAACGTCACTTCAAGCCCTAAAAGATGGAAATAAACGTTTTATAAATGCATCTCAAGTTGTTAGGGATTTAAATGCCCAAGTAGATGCAACAAGCTCTGGTCAATATCCTTTCGCAACGGTCTTACATTGTATAGATTCTCGTGTTTCTGCTGAGCACATTTTTGATCAAGGAATTGGTGATTTATTTAGTATCCGTATTGCAGGTAATTTTGTTAACGAGGACATCTTAGGTAGTATGGAGTTCGCCTGTAAACTAGCTGGCACTAAAGTCTTGGTTGTTCTTGGTCACACAGCCTGTGGGGCAATCAAGGGTGCTTGTGATCATGCTCGTATGGGAAATTTAACAGCTCTTATAAATAAAATTGAACCTGCTGTTGATGCGGTGACAATCCCTGTTGACGAAAGTATTAGAAATTCATCTAACATAAATTTTGTAAATTCAGTTGCAGCCAAAAATGTTGAAATGACTTTAATTGATATCCGTAAGAAAAGTGAAATTTTAAAGGAGATGGAAGCTAATGGAGACTTAATCATAATAGGAGGGATGTATGATATTTCTAACGGAAAAGTGACTTTTTATGCTTAAAAAAATCAACTTCTATTTCCTAGTATTGGCTAGTTTGCTTATGTTTTCAACTGATGCCAATGCACAGCACAGTGATTTTGGAAATTGGCTTATTTACATAGGTAATAAAAAATTAAACACTAAATGGAATATTCATAACGAAGTTCAATATCGAAATTATGACGCGGTTGGAGATTTAGAACAGTTATTGCTTAGGACTGGGGTTGGGTATAACATATCGGAAAATAACCACAATCTACTTCTTGGATATGGCTACATTCTTTCAGAAAATTACATCCCTAATATTCAAGGTAAACAATCTGTAAACGAACACAGAATATTTCAGCAATTTACTTCAAAAGATAAGATAGGGAGTATTTCGTTAACCCATCGTTATCGATTCGAGCAGCGTTTTGTTGAAGAACATTTTAAAATGCGCTTAAGATATTTTTTAGCCGCTAAAATTCCACTAATTAAATCCAAAGATGGTCATAATAAGTTTTATTTTTCGGCTTATAACGAAGTATTTCTAAACACAAAAAGTACTTTTTTTGACAGAAATCGTGTGTATGGAGGTATTGGTTATCAGCTAAATAATAAAATTCGTTTTGAGGCTGGATACATGAACCAAATATTTGAATCTTCTACACGTGATCAATTTAATTTTATCACATTTTTTACTTTTTAAGCTCAGATATTTTCTTCGTTAATATTATTTGTTTTATAACTAAACAAAAAGGCACTAACTTTTTAGTGTTAGTGCCTTTGTCAGGTTAAATATTGTGTGTGAAATTATATTTTAGCGGATTTCACTGTTTTGATAATTCGACCAGCAATTTTGTATGGATCACCATTTGATGCTGGTCTGCGATCTTCTAGCCAGCCTTTCCAGCCTTTTTCTACAGCGATGATAGGAATACGAATAGATGCTCCTCTATCTGATATACCCCATGAAAAGTCAGTAATTGCTGCAGTTTCATGTAAACCGGTTAATCGTTGGTCATTAAACTCGCCGTAAACTTCAATATGCTCTTTAACAACTGGTCTAAATGCTTCACAAATTTTAGCATAAACTTCCTTATCACCACAAGTCCTCAATATTGTATTTGAGAAATTAGCATGCATACCAGAACCATTCCAGTCCATGTCTTTTCCAAGTGGTTTTGGGTGATAATCAATATAGTACCCATATTTTTCAGTAAGTCTATCTAATAAATAACGAGCTATCCAGATTTCATCTCCAGCTTGTTTAGCTCCTTTAGCAAACAATTGAAATTCCCATTGTCCAGATGCAACTTCTTGGTTTATGCCTTCAAAATTTAAACCTGCATCAATACAAAGATCTGCGTGTTCTTCAACTAAATTTCTTCCATGTGTGTTTAGTCCTCCAACAGAGCAATAGTACATTCCTTGCGGGGCTGGATATCCACCAATTGGGAATCCTAGAGGTAGTTGTGTTTTGGTATCCATAATGAAATATTCTTGCTCAAAACCAAACCAGAAATCATTATCATTATCGTCAATCGTAGCACGTCCATTAGAAATGTGAGGAGTTCCATCAGCATTCAAAACCTCTGTCATTATTAGATACCCATTAATTCTTGCTGGGTCTGGATAGATTGCAACCGGTTTAAGTAAGCAGTCTGATGACCCTCCAGATGCTTGTCTTGTTGACGAACCATCAAAAGACCAATTGTCTAACTCTTGGATTGTTCCTTGAAAATCTTCATGTTCTTCTACTTTAGTTTTGCTTCTCATATTCTGGGTTGGTGAGTATCCATCTAACCAGATGTATTCTAATTTAATTTTTGCCATGTTTTTAAAATAAATGATTTAATAAGTCAAATATAAAAATTATGATGAACACTCTATTTAACATAGGGGTATAATTATTAACATAGCATGTTTTTTATTTAATCCCCTATTTTTTTAAGGGTTTATTTGATTATTTCATATTTAAAGCATGTATTAATTTTAAATTTGTTAATAAATAATTTATCAAAGGTTTTTTTTTAGTATGATTATTATATTTTTGTGTTATTAATACTTAAATTAATAATAATGTCAACACTCAGGTTTCATGCACTCAAGCAATCTTTAGATAGATTGCCTCCTTCTGTAGATACAGGCTTTAAGCAATCCGAAATATTTGGTGCTAATGTTTTTGGTTTTAAAACCATGCGTCAATTTTTAACTAAAGAAGCCTTTAATAGCTTAGTTAGAGCAGTAGATAAAGGTGATAAAATTAACCGTTCAATTGCTGATCAAATTGCTTCTTCAATGAAGGATTGGGCAATGGCAAAAGGAGTAACTCATTACACACATTGGTTTCAGCCATTAACTGGTGCTACTGCCGAAAAACATGACGCATTTTTTGAAACTGTTGGCAATAGAGAAGCATTAGAGCGCTTCGAAGGTAATCAATTGGTTCAACAAGAACCAGACGCTTCTTCTTTTCCAAACGGAGGTATTCGCAATACTTTTGAAGCAAGAGGTTACACTGCCTGGGACCCAACCTCTCCAGCCTTTGTATTTGGCACAACGCTATGTATTCCTACAGTTTTTGTGGCTTATACTGGAGAAGCCTTAGATTATAAAACACCACTTTTAAGAGCCCTAAATTCAATAGATCATGCTGCAACTGATGTATCTCGGTATTTTGATAAAACAGTGAAGAAAGTAACAGCATCTCTTGGATGGGAGCAAGAATATTTTCTGATAGACAAAGCTTTAGTCGCCTCAAGGCCAGATATTGAAATGTCAGGCCGTACACTTCTGGGGCATAGTTCAGCAAAAGATCAGCAACTTGATGATCATTATTTTGGTACTATTCCGGCACGTGCTTTGAATTTTATGCGTGAATTAGAAACTGAATCTATGATGCTTGGAATTCCAGTGAAAACGCGCCATAATGAAGTAGCACCCAATCAGTTTGAGCTTGCTCCAATATATGAAGAAGTTAATTTAGCAGTTGATCATAATTCACTCGTAATGGACGTTATGCAAAAAGTAGCTGATCGTCATAATTTTAAAGTTTTATTTCATGAAAAACCTTTTGCTGGAGTAAATGGTTCAGGAAAGCATAATAATTGGAGTTTAAGCACAGATACTGGCGTTAACCTTCTGGCACCTGGAAAAACCCCGATGAGTAACTTACAATTTTTAACATTTTTCATCAATACAATAAAAGCTGTACATGATAATGAAGAATTATTACGTGCCTGTATAGCTTCAGCAACAAACGATCATCGTTTAGGAGCTAATGAAGCTCCGCCAGCAATTATGTCTGTATTTATTGGTGCTCAATTAACTAAAGTTCTTCAAGAGCTCGAAGGGGTTACCAAAGGGAAATTATCACCAGAAGAAAAAACAGATTTAAAATTAAATGTTGTTGGAAAAATCCCTGAAATATTATTGGATAATACTGACCGAAATCGAACATCTCCATTTGCTTTTACTGGTAATAAATTTGAGTTTCGTGCTGTTGGCTCCACTGCTAATTGTGCAAATCCAATGACCGTTCTAAACTCAATTGTTGCTAATCAACTAATTGATTTTAAGTTAGAAGTAGATGGTTTGATGGTTGATAAAGATTTGAAAAAAGATGAAGCTATTTTTAATGTTTTAAGAGAATACATCAAAACCTCTCGAAATATCCTTTTTGAAGGGAATGGATATGGTGCTGATTGGGAAAAAGAAGCCGCTAAAAGAGGTTTAAGCAATAATAAAAATACTCCAGATGCCCTTAGAATTAAGATTGCCCCAAAAACTATTTTTCTTTATGAAAGATTAAATGTAATGAACAAAGTGGAAATTGAAGCACGCTATGATATTGAAATTGAAGAATATGTTCATATAATACAAATAGAAGGCAGAACTTTAGGAGATATTGCTCGTAATCATGTTATTCCGACAGCTGTTAAGTATCAAAATATTTTGATTGATAATGTGAAAGGTTTAAAAGATATATATGGTAAAGATTTTAAAAAATACGCAAGTGAACAATTAATTCTAATTTCTGAGATATCGAAACGAATTGAGGCAATTAACTCGGGAGTTACAAAAATGACGAATGAACGAAAAAAGGCTAATTCAATTAATGATACAACCAAAAAGGCAAAAGTATATTGCTCAAAAGTAAAACCGCTTTTTCATGATATTCGATATCATTGTGATAAGTTAGAGTTGCTGATCGATGATGAATTATGGCCATTAGCCAAGTATCGTGAATTGTTATTCACCAATTAGAATTAAAAAAGAGCCCAGTTCATATTATTGGGTTTTTTAATTCAAATAATTTAAATACTTTACTAATTTTGCATCACAAATAATTTAAATGGGGAACGAAATAAGCAAACGTTACGCACAAAGGGGTGTTTCAGCATCCAAAGAGGATGTTCATAAAGCAATTAAAAACATTGACAAAGGGTTGTACCCTAAAGCTTTTTGTAAAATTGTTCCAGACCATCTTACTAATGACGAAAATTACTGTCTAATAATGCATGCTGATGGAGCAGGAACTAAGAGCTCCTTAGCTTATATGTATTGGAAGGAAACCGGGGATGTCTCAGTTTGGAAAGGAATAGCACAAGATGCATTAATCATGAATATAGATGATTTACTATGTGTTGGGGCTGTAGATCATATTTTGTTGTCTTCTACTATAGGTCGAAACAAAAATTTGATCCCTGGTTCTGTTATTTCTGCAATTATTGAAGGAACAGAAGAACTTATACAAGACTTAAAAGACTTTGGGGTTAATATTCATTCTACTGGTGGTGAAACTGCAGACGTAGGCGATTTAGTGAGGACTATCATAGTAGATTCTACAGTTACAGCTCGTATGCCTCGCAGTAGAGTAATTAATAATGCAAATATTAAGCCTGGCAATGTTATTGTGGGTTTGGCTTCATTTGGACAAGCTTCTTATGAGAAATCTTATAATGGTGGGATGGGGAGTAATGGTTTAACTTCTGCTAGACATGATGTGTTTGGAAATTATTTAGCAGCAAAATACCCTGAGAGTTATGATTCAGCTGTTCCTGAAGAATTAGTATACTCAGGTCAAATGAAATTAACTGATCAAGTTAATGGCTCTGCTTTGGATGCTGGGCAGTTAGTCTTGTCTCCAACACGAACGTATGCACCCATTATCAAGGCGATTTTGGAGGCTTGTGATTTAAATTCAATAAAAGGAATGATTCATTGCAGTGGAGGAGCTCAAACCAAAATACTTCATTTTATAGATAATTTACACATAGTTAAAAATAATATGTTTACAGTTCCTCCACTTTTTAGGCTAATACAGTCCCAATCTGATACCGATTGGAAAGAAATGTATCAGGTGTTTAATTGTGGGCATAGAATGGAGCTTTATGTGAATCCAGAGATAGCAAATGAAATTATCGAAATATCAAATTCGTTCAACGTGGAAGCTCAAATCATAGGTTATGTAGAATCTGCAGAAACTAAAAAACTTACTATCAAAAGTGAGTTTGGCTTGTTTGAATATTAGCTTTGGTTTTGAGCATTTATTAATCCAAAAAAATAGTACTTTTACAATATAATCCTCTAGTGTAGATGTTAGAAAAAATCCAGATAGTTAGACAACGTTTTGATGAAGTTAATGACTTGATAATTCAGCCAGATATTATTTCTGACCAAAAACGCTATATACAACTAAATAAAGAATATAAAGACTTAAAAAGACTAGTAGATATAGGACTTAAATACGAGTCTTTTATTTCTAATATCGAAGAGGCAAAAGAAATAATTGCTGATGGAACTGATTCAGAGATGTTAGAAATGGCCAAAACACAAATGGAAGAAGCTAAAACTCAAATTCCAGAGCTTGAAGAAGAAATTAAATTTCTTTTGATTCCTAAAGATCCAGACGATGCTAAAAATATTGTTATGGAAATTAGAGCTGGTGCGGGAGGAGACGAAGCTAGTATTTTTGCAGGCGACCTTTACAGAATGTATACCAAATATTGCGAATCTAAAGGTTGGAAGGTTGATGTTGTGGATTTTAATGATGGTACTTCTGGAGGATTTAAAGAAGTGATTTTTGAAGTTTCAGGAGAAGATGTTTATGGATCAATGAAGTTTGAAGCAGGAGTTCATCGAGTGCAGAGAGTTCCTCAGACTGAAACACAAGGCCGAGTTCACACTAGTGCAGCCTCAGTGATTGTGTTGCCGGAAGCAGAAGAGTTTGATGTTAAACTTGATATGACAGAAGTTAGAATTGAGCGTACCACATCAACAGGTCCTGGTGGACAGTCAGTAAACACCACTTATTCTGCAATTAAGTTACATCACGAGCCCACAGGGATGATAGTTAGTTGTCAAGATCAAAAGTCATCTCATAAAAATTTAGAAAAAGCTCTCAAGGTTCTAAGGTCCCGTTTATATGAAATGGAATTGGCTAAAAAACAAGCAGCTGACTCTGAAAAAAGAAAAAGTATGGTCTCTTCAGGAGATCGTAGTGCTAAAATCAGAACTTATAACTACTCTCAAGGTCGTGTTACTGAACATCGTATTGGCTTAACTCTTTATGATTTATCTAATATAATTAATGGTGATATTCAGAAAATAATATCCGAATTGATGTTAGCTGAAAACACTGAAAAACTGAAAGCAGATAACGGAGCAATATAATTATGACAACTAAATTACTTGTTTCTGAGATTAAAAGAAAAAAATCATTTCTTTGTATTGGATTAGACGTTGATGTTGCAAAAATCCCTTCTCATTTGTTAAAGTTTGAGGATCCAATGTTTGAATTTAATAAGGCAATTATTAAAGCAACTCACCATTTGTGTGTGGCTTATAAGCCAAATACTGCTTTTTACGAAGCCCACGGCGCTAAAGGTTGGGAATCTTTAAAAAAAACGATCAGTTATCTAAATAAAAATTATCCAGAAATATTCACCATCGCTGATGCCAAGCGTGGAGATATAGGTAATACGAGTACTATGTATGCTAAGGCCTTTTTTGAAGATTTAGCATTCGATAGTGTAACTGTTGCTCCCTATATGGGGAAAGACTCTGTTGAACCTTTTCTTGAATTCTCCGATAAACATACTATTATACTAGCTTTAACTTCAAATAATGGAGCTTTTGATTTTCAAACACTATCAACCAGTGGTAAGCCGTTGTATCATTCCGTGTTAGAAACATCAAGGAACTGGAAGAATTCAAACAATTTAATGTATGTGGTTGGAGCTACTAAAGCCTCTTATTTTTCTGAAATCAGAAAGATTGTACCTAACAATTTTCTATTAGTTCCTGGAGTTGGTATTCAAGGAGGAAGTTTAACAGAGGTTTGTAGATTTGGAATGAACCATCAAGTTGGTCTTCTAATAAATTCATCCAGAGATATCCTTTATGCGTCTTCAGGTATTGATTTCTCATTCAAAGCAGCAGAAAAAGCAAAAATTTTACAGTATGAAATGGCTAGTATTCTAGAAGAATATTTTTAGAAATATTCTTTGAAAAACACAACTTTTTTTATGTCTATTAAAAAACTAATTAGTAATTGTTTTATTGTTTTTTTTCTGATGTTCACAGCGTGTCAAACTAAGAAATCACACATCAATTCAAATTCTGAATATCAAAAAAATCAAAATGAATTCTTTAAAGATGCTTCAAAGTCTCCTTTAAAATCTAAAGACTTAAAGGATTTTAAGGGACTTAATTTCTTTTCGATAGACTCTTCATATATGGTTAAGGCTAAATTATTCCGAACCCCAAATACTTCTTATTTTGAAATGAAGACAACAACAGAACGCATAACGAGAGAACGTGTTTTTGGAGTTTTATCTTTTAGTATTAATAACCAGCCATTTGAATTAAACGTTTATCAAGGTGAATCTACTAATGACGAAGATGTCGATGCTGATTATTTATTTCTTCCTTTTTTGGATGAATCAAACGGCTTAACTACTTATGGGGGAGGGCGTTACATAGATTTGTATATACCTGTTGGCGATACATTAATTCTTGACTTCAACAAGGCATATAATCCGTTTTGTGCCTATAATGACAAATATTCTTGTCCAATTGTTCCAAGAGAAAATTACATTCCTTTAAATGTGATGGCAGGAGTTAAAAGTTTTAAGAATTACTAAAAACTTTTAGAAACAAAGAGTCCTAAAAATACAGCTAGAATTCCAAGAGTTAAAGAGCCTAAAGAATATATTGCAAACGAAGTTAAATCTCCTTCTTTAAGAAATTGTTGGTTTTCGTAAGCAAAAGCTGAAAAAGTGGTGAACCCACCACAAATTCCAGTTACTAACAATAGTGCTTGATTTTCTGAAAAGTTATTATTTTTTAAAGCAATCCCCATAAAAATTCCTATCAGTAAACTTCCAATTATATTTACTGAAAATGTTCCCAAGGGAAACCCTGTTGAAGGCATACTAAAAGCCTTTTCAATCATATATCTTAGTGCACTCCCGATGCCGCCGCCCAAAAAGACTAATAATACTTGTTTCATTGTTGGTTATTTAGGCTAAAATAATAAATACAATCTTAAACAAACGAATTAATAATGATTTCTATTACTATACTAAAATACGCTATATTCGTAACTCTTTTAACTTTACACAAAAAATAAATTTTAATTAAAAAAATATGAAATTATTATTGAAAATAGCTCTATGCTCTGTTGTTTTATCTCAATTTTTTTGGTCATGTAAGAAAGAAATTAATTCTAATGACGCTTATCCTGACTTTATAGATGTTGGTTTAGAAGAAAGCTTTCCTTTTATGGTTGAACAGTTCTCAGATTTGAAGGTTTTGCGTTATCAAATCCCTGGATGGGAAAATTTAACCCTAAAAGAACAAAAGTTAGTTTATTTTCTAACTCAGGCAGGATTGTCAGGACGTGATATAATGTGGGATCAAAATTATCGACATAACTTGACTATAAGAACAGCATTAGAGCATGTTTACACAACTTTTAAAGGTGATAAATCTACTTCTAATTGGATAGCTTTTGAAGTTTTTTTAAAGCGTATCTGGTTTAGTAATGGAATACATCACCACTATAGTAATGCCAAAATGGTTCCAAATTTCTCATCTGATTATTTAGTTTCCATTTTAGATGCAACATCTACAACTTTAAAGGGTGAAGCTTTTGAAGTTCTCTTTAATAATAAAGATCTAAAAAAAGTTAATCAGGCTAAAGACACTGATAATGTAGCAGAGTCAGCAGTTAACTTTTATGGGTTAGGAGTTACTAATTTAGATGTTGAAGCTTTTTACTCAAAAATACAATCTCCAAACCCTGAAAAGCCATTATCTCATGGGTTAAATTCCCAGCTTGTTAAGGTTGATGGACAAATCCTAGAGCGTGTTTATAAATCTGGAGGTCTTTACGGTACAGCCATCGATGAAATTGTTAAATGGTTAGAGTTAGCTAAAGGAGTTGCTGAAAATGAACCTCAAGAAAATGCATTAGCATTACTTATCAAATATTATAATACGGGAGATTTACAAACTTGGGATGACTATAATGTAGCTTGGACCGCTGCAACAGAAGGTAATATAGACTACATAAATAGTTTTATTGAAGTTTATAACGATCCGTTAGGGTATAGAGGTTCTTATGAAACAATAGTTCAAATAAAAGACTTTGATATGTCTGAAAGAATGGCAGTATTATCACAAAATGCACAATGGTTTGAAGATAATTCTCCATTATTTCCAGAGCACAAGAAAAAAAACGTTGTTGGTGTTAGTTATAAAACAGTGAATGTTGCTGGTGAAGCTGGGGATGCATCCCCTACAACTCCAATTGGAGTTAATCTTCCAAATGCAAATTGGATTCGTGCATCAGTAGGTAGTAAATCGGTTTCATTAGGAAATATTACTAATGCCTACAATAATTCTGGAAGTTCGGGTAGGTTAAAAGAATTTGTTCATGATCAAAAGGAGTATGAATTAGAAAAAATGTATGGAAAAATTGGTGATAAATTACACACGGCACTTCATGAAGTTGTTGGTCATGCTTCAGGTCAGTTAAATCCAGGTGTTGGTGAAACTAAAGAAACATTAAAAAATTATGCTTCTACTTTAGAAGAAGGACGAGCTGATCTAGTAGGTCTTTATTATTTGTACAATCCCAAGTTACAAGAACTAGGCTTAGTAAGTGACTGGATGGGCGTAGGAATGGCTGCATATGATGGCTATATTCGAAATGGGTTAATGACACAATTGATTAGATTAAATCTAGGAGATGATTTAGAAGAAGCACACATGAGAAACCGTCAGTGGGTAAGTGCATGGGTATATGAAAAAGGACTTAAGGACAATGTTATCGAAAAGGTGATTCGTGATGGAAAAACGTATTTCAATATTACAAACTATAATAAGTTACATAATTTGTTTGGAGAGTTACTTCGTGAAACTCAGCGTATAAAGTCAGAAGGTGATTTTGATGCCGTACAAGCATTGGTTGAAGATTACGGAGTAAAAGTAGATCAAGCTATACATGTTGATGTTTTGAAGCGTAATAAGCAATTTAAATCTGCTCCATACGGGGGGTTTGTGAATCCTGTATTGGTGCCTCAAATTGATTCTGAAGGAATAATTACTTCAATCGAAGTTAAATATGTGAAGAGTTTTGTAGGTCAAATGCTTAACTATTCTGCTAAGTATGGCTTTTTGCCTGAAGTGAATTAAGCTATTGCTATCCGAATAATTAGAAAAGCCATTTGTTATTAAGTGGCTTTTTTAATAACCCAAAATAAATTTTATTGCAGCGATACTAGAAATAAAGCCAATGAATACTAATAAAATCCATAAACTACCTTTATAGTATTTTTTATGAAGTTTAGAATCTTTTAGGTAAGCATAAAAGAGTATACCAATAAAAGTAATGGCAAATAGGATTCCAAAAATTAGTTGTCCTTTACTGAACATAATTATGTATTTTTATACTTAAAGAGATTACAAATTTAAATAAAATTAGACAAAACAGACCAAGTTTATCGTCTCTTATTTTTGACTTTAAAATATGATAAAAAAACATTTATGAAAGATAAAATAGAAGCAGTTCAAGAATTTCATGAAGCTTTCAAAATAGGATATAGAAACTCATTAAAAGCTGATCTAGGATTAGCAAAAAATACTCTTCGTTTTAATTTGATGAAAGAGGAAAACGAAGAGTATCTCGAAGCTGCCAAAAACAATGATATGGTTGAAGTTGCTGATGCTTTGGGTGATATGCTTTACATTCTTTGTGGGACTATAATAGAACACGGTATGCAACATAAGATCGAAACTGTTTTTGAAGAAATTCAGCGTAGTAATATGAGTAAGTTAGGAGGCGATGGGAAGCCTATATTTCGAGAAGATGGAAAAGTATTAAAAGGTCCAAATTATTTTAAGCCAAAGATCAAACAAATTTTAGAATCTTAAAATTAGACACTTACAGTCCAGCCAAATTTATCTTTTACTTTATTGGTTTGGATTTCTGTAATTCGTCTCTTTAATTTTAAAGCCATCGGGTTTTCTATTTCAGGGAGATCATAATCCACACCCTTAAATCCAAAACCTGCAATAGGAGAAATTACTGCGGCAGTACCTGCTCCAAACATTTCTTTTAAGCAGCCATTTTTTGAAGCTTCTACGACTTCTGAAACCGTAAATTTTCGGACTTCAACATTGATTCCTTCGTCCTTAGCAATCTCAAGTATACTTTTTCGAGTAATTCCGTCTAAAATTCGATCACTTGTAGGTCCTGTGATGAGAGTGTCATTTATACGAATAAAAATATTCATTGAGCCTGCTTCTTCAATATATTCATGAGTGTTATCATCGGTCCAAATGACTTGATTATAGCCTTTATCAATTGCTAATTGAGTAGGGTAAAATTGACCAGCGTAGTTACCACCTGCTTTAGCATATCCGACACCGCCATTTGCGGATCGTGAATATTTTTGTTCAATGAGAACTTTCACTTTACCTGCGAAATAAGCACCTGACGGAGCAGTGCAAATAATGAATTTATAGGCATCAGCAGGGGAGGCATGAAAGCCTTCTCCTGTTGCAAATATAATTGGTCTGATGTACAATGAGCTGCCTTTTTCTGTAGGAATCCATTGATCATCTACTCTTAATAATCTTTTTAGACCTTCAATAAATACTTCTTTTGGTAGTTCTGGAATCGCTAATCTTTTGGCAGATATATTAAAGCGCTCGAAATTTTCTTCAGGTCGAAATAACCAAGTTTTATTATCATTATCTTTATATGCTTTCATACCTTCAAATATTGATTGACCATAATGAAATATTTTTGACGAAGGCATTAAGCTTATCGCTTGGTATGGAATGATTTCTGGAGCTCCCCATTCTCCATTTTTATAATCACAGACTAACATATGATCAGAAAACTCAGTTCCAAAACCAAGATTTTTGAAATCAACGCCATTAATTCTAGATGCAGTAGTCGGGGTAACTTGAATTGAATCCATTTGTTAGGTTTAAAAAAATTATTTACAAATTTACAGAAATAAATGTTGTAGTCACTTTTATATATTAAAAGTTCTTATACTTTTACATAATTAATTACTAAGAAATTATTTATGAAAAATAATATTACAATAATGTTAATATTAATATGTTTTACGGCTTGTAAACAATCAACTAGACTTAGCCAAACCCCTTTGATAATTGATTCTGTTGAATACCAGAACTTCGGAGCAAATTTAAATACTCAATCTGTGATGTCTGTAAGTGACTTAGCTTCCGCCTACTCAACCATGACAACTTTAGATACCGTTTATGGCAAAGTTAAAGGAGAAATTAAAGAAGTGTGTTCTAAAAAAGGATGTTGGATGACATTGGATATGGGGGCTGGAAACAATATTATGGTTCGATTTAAGGACTATGGTTTTTTTATTCCTTTAAATGCAGAGGGCTCTGTAATTGTTAGCGGAAAAGCTTTTATATCTGAGACATCAGTAGATGATTTAAAACATTATGCGGAAGATTCAGGTGATACTGAAGAGATTATTGAAGCTATTACAATCCCAGAGAAAACCTACAGTTTTGAGGCGGACGGTGTTCTGTTAGCTATTTAATTTTACAAATTGAAACGTTCTATAATTACAACTTCAGACGGATCAAAGACTATTCAAATTGGAGAATGGAATGAACAATATCATTCTATTCATGGAGCAATTCAAGAAGCCAAGCATGTATTTATAAAAATGGGTTTAAACCATTTTTTAGAGCTTCATAAGGTTAAGTCCATGAGAGTCCTAGAAATGGGTTTAGGAACAGGGCTTAATGCCTTTATTACGGCACTAGAAGCTGAAATTAGAAATCTTCACATTCATTATGAAGCAATTGAAGCCTTTCCAGTGTTAAAACATGAATTATCACAATTAAACTACCCGAGTTTACTAGCCAACAAGAATCAAGAGTCACTGTTTGAAACTATACATGATGTTTCATGGGCTACGCCTAATTCAATTACTACTAATTTTACTTTGACAAAAGTTCAGCAATATTTTTCAAAACTAGAGTATGTCTCTTTATTTGATCTAGTTTATTTTGATGCTTTTGGTCCTCGAGTTCAGCCAGATTTATGGACACCAGATATGTTTAAGCGAATGTTTAATGCACTCAAACCTCGAGGCGTGTTGGTAACTTACTCTGCTAAAGGTAGTGTGAGACGTGCCATGCAATCTGTTGGGTTTTTTGTAGAGCGTTTAGAAGGTCCACCAGGAAAACGAGAGATGTTGAGGGCAACAAAACCAGCTTGATTTACTTTTATCAGCGTAATAACTTCTTAGTATTGCTTAAAATATTGTTAAACCTTTAGCTTTTAATTTATTTACACATTTGTTATTATTAATTTAGACTTGTGTCAAGTACAATTTTAATAACAGGCTCTACAGGATTAGTAGGAAAAGCACTAGTGAAAATGTGTTTATCCCAAGGCCATATTGTACATTATTTAACGACCCAAAAAAGCAAAATAATTCTTACCGAAAACTGTAAAGGATTTTTTTGGAATCCTCAAGTAGACTTAATAGATATTTGCTGTTTTGAAGGAGTAGAAGTTGTCATTAATTTAGCAGGCTCTTCAATTGCTCAGCGCTGGACAAATACAGCCAAATCTTCAATACTTTCTAGCCGAAAACAAGCATTAGAGCTATTATATTCGATTATAAAAGAAAATAAATTTCAAATTAAACATATTATTTCTGCAAGTGCTATTGGTATTTACCCGCACTCAAAAACACACTATTATAATGAAGACTTTAACGGAAATGACACTTCATTTCTTAGAAAGGTAGTTAGATCCTGGGAAGGCGCCCTGAAGTCTTTTAAGTCTCTAGGTATAAATACAACAATTCTAAGAATAGGGATTGTTTTAGATAAACATGAAGGTGCTTTGCCAAAAATATCAGTTCCTGTGAAGGCTTACATTGGTTCTGCCCTAGGATCTGGAGAGCAATGGCAATCTTGGATACATATTGACGACTTAATTCGAATCTTTATGTTTGTTTTAGACTTAAAGTTATATGGTGTTTACAATGCAGTAGCACCAAATCCTGTTCAACAAACGGACTTTGTTAAATCAGTTGCCAGTATTTTTAATCGTCCTCTTATTTTCCCTAAAATACCTGAGTTTTTACTTAGATTTGTTTTGGGTGAAATGAGTGCATTAGCACTTGAAAGCCAACGTGTGTGTGCAAAAAAAATCCAGGATTTAGGTTTTGAGTTTAATTTTCACGAATTAGACGCCGCACTTGATGATTTACTTTAGTACTTTTTTATCATTTTTACAGTTTACATTTATATCCTTAAAATAATACATTTCTAAATCTTTTCGGAATTATGAAATTTTTTAGTGACATTTTGACATTTTACTATTATTGGCAGTACTTTTGAATTAAATTTTTAAAAGTAATTACCCAACATAATAAAATACAATGAGTAAAAAAGAAACTAAAAAGAAAGTTGAAATTTCCGACGACACTATCATAAATGAAGCGGCGACTGAAACTGTAATTGAACTTTCAGCAGAGGAACAACTTTCAGTTGATCTTGCAGAAGAAAAAGATAAATTTTTAAGGTTATTTGCTGAGTTTGAAAACTATAAAAGACGAACAACTAAAGAACGGATTGAGTTGTTTTCTACTGCTAGTCAAGATGTCATCAAATCACTGCTTCCAGTAGTTGATGATTTTGATCGTGCTTTACTTGAGATGTCAAAAAGTAAAGCTACAGAGCTTTCAAAAGGGGTAGAGCTCATAAGAAATAAATTAATATCAACATTGGAGCAAAAAGGGCTTAATGTTATAGAAATTACTAAAGGAGATTTGTTTAATGCAGATGATCATGAAGCAATTACCCAAATACCAGCCCCCTCTAATGATATGAAAGGTAAAATTATAGATGTGATTGAAAAAGGTTATAAGCTTGGGGATAAAGTAATTCGTTTTCCAAAAGTAGTGATTGGCAATTAATAAATTTTTAATATAGATAATTTAAGTTCTGAAATGGCAAAACGTGATTATTACGATATACTAGGCATAAATAAGGCAGCATCAGCTTCCGAAATCAAAAAAGCTTATAGAAAAAAGGCTATTAAATATCATCCTGACAAAAATCCAGATGATAAGAATGCCGAAGAAAAATTTAAAGAAGCTGCGGAAGCCTATGAAATCCTGAGTGACGGGGATAAAAAGGCACGTTATGACCAATATGGGCATCAAGCTTTTGAAGGTGGAGGTTTTGGTGGAAGCGGAAGCATGAACATGGATGATATTTTTAGTCAGTTTGGTGATATATTTGGCGGCGGCGCCGGATTTGGAGGTTTTGGTGGATTTGGTGGTCAGCGTCAAAGAGTTGTAAAAGGAAGTAACCTACGTATTCGAGTAAAGTTGACATTAGAAGAAATAGCGAATGGTGTTGAGAAAAAAGTTAAAGTTAAACGCAAAAGACAAGCTGATGGAGTTACTTACAAATCATGTTCTACATGTAATGGATCAGGTCAGGTAACAAGAATTACAAATACAATTTTAGGGCGTATGCAGACAGCATCCCCATGTACAGCTTGCGGTGGATCAGGTCAAATTATTGACAAACGACCATCAAACTCAGACTCACAAGGATTTGTAATTGATGTAGAAACTGTCTCAATCAAAATTCCAGCAGGTGTAGTTGATGGCATGCAGTTAAAGGTTACCGGAAAAGGAAATGCATCTCCAGGTAATGGTGTATCAGGTGATTTACTTGTTGCCATCACAGAAGAATCACATCCAATATTACAACGTGAAGGAGATAATCTTCATTACGATTTATATGTTAGTTTGTCAGAGGCAATATTAGGGTCCTCTATAGAAATAGATACGGTGACTGGAAAAGTACGTTTAAAAATTGAAGCTGGTGTTCAATCCGGAAAAATTCTTAGACTTAGAAGTAAGGGAATACCAAATATTAATGGTTACAGTCGTGGTGATTTGTTAGTTCACATAAATGTTTGGACTCCAAAAACTCTTAGTAAAGAGCAAAAAAGTTTCTTTGAAAAAATGAAAAACGATGAACATTTTTCCCCTAAGCCAGAAAGCTCAGACAAGTCTTTTTTTGAAAAGGTAAAAGATATGTTTTCTTAATGAATCTAGTCTCACTCTCCAATTTTAGACTAATATATAACTTTAATAGTTTTTTTTAATCTAATGTCTTTGCTTGATGATCCAATTTGAATTTCAAATTCTCCAGGTTCAACAGCGTAATCCTGTTTAATTTCATCATAGTATCTTAAATCATCCCTAGGTTTTAAAACAAAATTCACTATTTTTTCTTCATCTTTTTTTAATGAAATCCGTGCAAATCCTCTCAGTTGTTTATGCGGCATCCAAGTATTTGATTTCACGTCTTTGATATACAATTGAACGACTTCCTCACCATCCAATTCTCCTATATTTTTAACTTTAACTGAAACGTATATTTCATCGTTATTACTTACAGTTGCGCTATTTATTGTTAAGCCAGAATAATGAAACTTTGTATAACTCATACCGTGGCCAAATGGGAATAAGGCTTCTCCATTGTAATATCTATATGTAAGTCCTTTACCAGCTCGCATATTATAATCTTCAAAATCCCCTAATTCATTTGTAGATGAATAAAAAGTTATTGGTAATCTACCTGCCGGATTATATTTTCCAAATAGTACATCAGCTACTGCATCACCACCACGTTGACCAGGGTACCATGCCGCAAGAATACCGTCAAGTTTATCTTCTAAGCCATTAAATGAAATTGCACTTCCAGCTAGTAAAACAAAAATAATTGGTTTACCGGTTTTGCTGATTTCTATTAAGGCATTTTGTTGAACTTCAGGAAGTTCAATTTTAGTACGATCTCCACCAAAGAACCCATCTACTCCGTTATGCACTCTCATTTTATTACTTTCTTCACCTTCCCAAGTGGCATCTAACCCTCCTACAAAGATCACGACATCTGCCGATTCGATATCTTTTAAAATATTTTTAGAAAGTACTTCTGAATTTTTATTTTTACTGGTTACTAGTGAAACTCCCTCATGAAATATCACTTCTGTATTTGAATCAGCCATTGTTTTTATTCCTTTGATAATAGTTACCGGGTTAGAGGCTTCTCCATAGTAATTTCCTTTTAAAGCATTAAGATTATCAGCATTAGGCCCAATGACAGCAACTTTTTTTATGAGGTTTTTATCTAATGGAAGTATTCCATTATTTTTTATTAAAGTCATTGATTTTTTTGCCATCTTTAAGGCCATCTCATCGTTTGGTTTACTATTATTAACCTCAAATGGAGTTTGAGCATAATCGACCAGTTCTGTTGGATCAAACATTCCTAGTTTCATTCTTGCCAGCATCAATCTATAGACAGATAGGTTTATTTTTTTAACATCAACTAACCCTTTTGTTATTGCCTTTTTTAAGGCTCTTTGATATACACTTCCACAATTAAGATCACATCCCCTTCGAATACCTAGGGCTGCAGCTTCTTCTTCTGTACTAACAATTCTGTGAGAGCTATAAATATCATTAATAGCCCCACAATCTGAGACTACATAGCCTGTAAATCCCCATTGCTTTCTTAAAATGTCATCTAAAAGCATTTTGCTAGCACTTGCAGATTCGCCATCTACACGGTTATAAGCACCCATCACAGAGTATACTTTAGCATCTACTACCAAATCTTTAAAAGCAGGTAAATATGTTTCCCACAAATCGCGCTTTGTAGGAGTAACATTAAAACTATGTCTGCTAGGTTCTGGTCCGTTATGTACCGCAAAATGTTTTGCTGTTGCAACAACTTTAAAGTATTTAGGGTTATTGCCCTGTAACCCTTTTACAAATTGTATACCCATTTGTCCTGTTAGGTATGGGTCTTCTCCGTAAGTTTCATGTCCTCTTCCCCATCTGGGATCTCTAAAGATATTGATATTAGGAGACCAAAACGTAAGTCCATTATATATGTTGTAGTTTTTATTTCTTTGTGCTTCATGGTGTTTTGCCCTGGCCTCATCGCTTATGACGCTAGCAACCTCTCCCATAGTTTTTGTGTCAAAAGAAGCAGCCATTCCGATAGCTTGAGGGAAGACAGTAGCTATTCCAGCTCTGGCAACTCCATGCAAACACTCATTCCACCAGTGATACTCTTTTATGTTTAATCGAGGGATAGCCGGAGCTCCATCCCCTAGTTGAGATATTTTCTCTTCTAGAGTCATTCGATTAACTAAATCCGCTGCTCTAATTTCAAAGTCTAGTGACAAATTAGAATAATTAGGAATAGCAGCTTCTTGGGATTGAGCATAATTACTAAAAAACAAGATAAGTATTAGTGATGATTTTAAAAGCTTCATTGAAGTCTGTTTATTTAAATTTAAATAAATATAATTTAATTAGATTAATATTTTACTTAATATTAAATTAGTCAATACTTAATTTAATTAATCTCTAATTAATTTTCTATAATAGATAAACTAGATTATTTGTTTGAAACTCTTCTGATTTGTTTTGCTTATTAAATATTTTAAATTAAACTTCGTAAAAAAAAATATCATAAATATATGGGTGAAGAATTAAATCATTATTATTCCAAAAAAGAGGAACGATTAAATATTATCACTCATGCTTTTGGATTTTTATTGAGTTTGTTTGTATTACCTTTTCTGATTATAAAATCACTTAACTATCATGGATTTTGGAAACCCGCTAGTTTAATTATTTATGGTTTGAGCTTAATAATGCTTTATGCTGCTTCTACATTATACCATTTAGCAACAGAGACTTCAAAAAGACGAATCTTAAATATTTTTGATCATTCAGCTATTTACATACTAATAGCTGGTACTTATACTCCATTCACAATCATTACTTTGGGTGGTTTCTTGGGTTGGATTATTTTTGCAACAACATGGGTTTTTGCTTTTACGGGCATAGTATTAAAGCTATTTTATACAGGACGTTTTGACAGGTTGTCCACTACAATGTACCTTTTAATGGGCTGGCAAATTATATTTGTTGTTGATACCTTAATGCAAAACATTAATCCTAAAGGTTTACAGTTGTTAATAGCAGGAGGTGTTTTTTATACTCTCGGTGCTGTTTTTTATTCCATAAAAAAAATCAACTATAACCACGCTATTTTCCATGTATTTGTTGTTATTGGAAGTTCCTGTCATTTTTTTACGGTTTTTTATTATTTGTAAGCTTTAGTCTAAAATTTCATAATCAATACTTAGTTTTCTTAAGGCTCTTAATGCTGATCCTGAGTTTTTATTTTCAATCTCAACCTCAACTGAGTCACCTTCCATTAGAATTTGAGTCAATTCATATGCTGATGATGGGTTCATATTAGACGAAATTTCTAATAAACATTTCGTGATTGCTCTTTTGTCGGGTCGAAGCGCATCACAAGACACTAAATTTAGTTGCATAATAATAATAATTTACATGTGCAATATACTAGAATTCAAACTAGTAGACAGCATTAGTACTGTCGGTACTTAAATTATAATTCTAGTTTTACTAATATCTTGATGAAAGTTCCGTTATTATCCACTTAGTTATTGTGTTTTTTTCTTTTAAATGTAACATTTATTATATTTTTTAGTCTTACTTGTAAAGCATTTTCATGAGCATACTTTTAGAAACTAAGGAGGTTTCAAAACATTTTGGTGAATATCAGGCTTTGAATGCAGTCTCAATTCAAGTACCAAAAAACAACATTTTTGGACTTTTAGGTCCAAATGGAGCGGGAAAAACTACCCTCATCAGAATTATCAATCAAATAACCATGCCAGATACAGGGTCAGTTTTTTTAGATGGCGAATCCTTAAGGCCGCACCATATACAATACATAGGATATCTCCCAGAAGAAAGAGGTCTATATAAATCAATGAAAGTTGGAGAACAGGCACTTTACTTGGCACAACTTAAAGGAATGTCTTATTCAGAGGCTAAAAAACGACTACACTATTGGTTTGATAAATTTGAGATTGGACATTGGTGGGATAAAAAAATTGACGAGCTTTCTAAAGGAATGGCTCAAAAAGTTCAATTTATTGTCACTGTATTGCACCAACCAAAATTATTAATTTTTGACGAACCTTTTTCTGGATTTGATCCAATTAATGCCAATTTAATTAAAGATGAAATATTACAGCTTAGGGACGAAGGTTCAACCATTATATTTTCAACCCACAGGATGGAGTCTGTTGAAGAATTGTGTGATGATATAGCATTAATTCATGAATCCAAAAAAATATTGGAAGGTAAGCTTGATGATATTAAACGTGATTATAAAACAAATACTTTTGAGGTAGGTTTAATGACTAAGCGTTCTGCGGATTTAAAACAAACTATAAACACAAAATTTAAAGTTTCAAATGCCAATTTTAAATCGTTGAACAACGACTTAAAACTTAATATATCTCTGGGTGCAAATCAAACTCCAAATGATTTATTAGCGTTTCTGACAGCCCAAGCACAGGTACTTCATTTCAAAGAGTTAATTCCAAATGCTAGCGATATATTTATTCAAACTATAAAAAATAATTGATCATGAATCACATTCCATTAATTATTAAACGCGAGTATTTAGCAAAAGTTAGAAAAAAGTCATTTATAATAATGACTATCTTATCTCCATTTATCCTTGCAGCCATTCCTCTACTAATAGGTTATTTAACGAGTCTTGATGAAGATACAATTAAATCTATTTATGTTTTAGACGAATCAGAGTTTTTGTCTGATTCTTTCCAGTCAAACGATCAAACTATTTATACTAAGCTGACTGATATTGATTTAGATACAGCAAAAGCAATCTCAAATCAAGAACAAGCCGATGGCTTACTTTACGTTCCTAAAAGCTCTTTAGAATCTATTGCTGAGCATATTAAATTTTATTCAAAAGAATCACCATCACTATCATTGATATCTTCTTTGGAATCCAAAATTGAAAATAGGCTCTCTGAATTAAAATTACAAAATAAAGGTATAGATTTATCTTTGATAGAAGATTCTAAAACCTATGTTTCTATAAATCAAGAATCATTTGATGGGGTTGAATCCTCCAAAACAGGTACTTTTATGAAGCTATTATTCGGAGTATTTTCAGGTCTTCTTATTTTTATGTTTATAATGATTTATGGAGGCATGGTAATGCGTAGCGTTATTGAAGAAAAAACTAGTCGTGTTATTGAAGTTATTATTTCTTCTGTAAAGCCCGTTCAGTTAATGATGGGTAAAATTATTGGTACCTCTTTAGTAGCAGTCACACAGGTTGTTATTTGGGCTGTTTTAGGTTTTATTTTTTTTATAATACTAACTTCTATTTTTGGAATAGATCTTGCTGATGCTCAGTCTTCACAGCAAAGTCTTGTCACTGAGGCAATGTCCAATCCTAGCATAGGAGATGAAATCAAAATCATTTTCAACGAATTCACCAACTTACCTATAGTAAACTTACTTGTAGCCTTTCTTTTGTATTTTATAGGAGGCTATTTATTATATACTTCTTTATTCGCTGCTATCGGGGCAGCGGTTGATAATGAAACAGATTCACAGCAATTTATGTTGCCAATAATGATTCCATTATTTTTAGCAATATATGTTGGAGGGCCTACGGTCACTGCTGATCCAAACGGAACTGTTTGTACAGTATTATCTTATATCCCTTTCACATCGCCTGTTGTGATGTTAATGCGGATTCCTTTTGGCGTTCCGATTTGGCAGCAGTTACTTTCACTTGTGATTCTTATAGTAACGTTTATCTTTACCGTATGGATTGGAGCTAAAATATACCGTATTGGAATTTTAATGTATGGTAAAAAACCTACCTACAAAGACCTTTATAAGTGGTTGAAATATTAATTTTATTATTATCTTACTAATAGATAAATCTGTAATTGAATGGCCAAAATTTTAATAATTGAGGATGAAGCATCGATCCGTCGCGTATTGGTTAAAATACTAACGGAAGAGAGCGAAGTTTATGAGGTTTTTGAAGCTGAAGATGGTTTGATTGGTACAGAAATGATTAAAAATGCAGATTTTGATCTAGTTTTATGTGATATTAAAATGCCAAAAATGGACGGTGTTGAGGTTCTTCAAGCTGTGAAGAAAATTAAGCCTGAAATTCCAATGGTGATGATTTCCGGTCATGGAGATTTAGATACGGCAGTTAATACCATGCGAATGGGAGCCTTTGATTACATCTCCAAACCTCCTGACTTAAATCGGCTATTAAATACCATTAGAAATGCACTAGACAAAAAACAGCTAGTGTTGGAAAATAAACGGCTCAAAAGAAAAGTTAGTAAGCAGTTTGAAATGATTGGAGATAGTCCATCAATAGGTGTTATAAAATCCATCATTGACAAGGTAGCTCCAACTGATGCTCGTGTTTTGATTACAGGACCCAATGGAACTGGGAAAGAACTAGTTGCTCATTGGTTGCATCAAAAAAGTAATCGCGCAGAGAGCTCTATGATAGAAGTCAATTGTGCTGCAATCCCTAGTGAGCTGATTGAAAGTGAATTGTTTGGTCATATAAAAGGTGCTTTCACGGGTGCTCATAAGGACCGTGCTGGTAAGTTTGAAGCCGCCAATAATGGTACTATTTTTTTAGATGAGATTGGAGATATGAGCTTGTCTGCACAAGCTAAAGTATTAAGAGCTCTTCAGGAAAGTCGCATTCAACGAGTTGGAAGTGACAAGGACATAAAGGTGAACGTACGCATTGTTGCGGCTACTAACAAAAATCTTAAAAAAGAAATACTAGAAGGCCGTTTTCGTGAAGACTTGTACCATAGGTTGGCAGTAATTCTGATTGAAGTACCATCGTTAAACGATCGTAGAAACGACATTCCCTTATTGGTTGATTATTTTACTGATAAAATAGCAACTGAACAAGGGACTTTGAAGAAGAGTTTTACTCAAGAAGCACTCAATTTACTTATGTCTTTTGATTGGACAGGTAATATTAGAGAATTAAGAAATGTTGTTGAGCGTCTAATTATTCTTGGAGAAACTACAGTGACCGTGTCTGATGTAACATCTTTTGTCAGTAAATAATTGAGTTTTACAATAATCTTAACGATTGTTCAACTTACATCGTTTAGTTTTACGTATCAAAATTAATACTATGAGATATTTACTTTTTCTAATATTTTGCCTTTTTGGGCTCATATCATCAGCTCAATCTGATACTGATTTCATAAAAAAAATATATAAAAATGCTTTGACAGACGGATATAGTTACAAGTGGTTAGACTACTTGTCAAATGAGATTGGTGGTCGCCTGTCGGGATCTTTAAATGCCGAATATGCCGTTGAGTATACCAAATCTGAACTGCAAAAACTTGGTCTTGACCGTGTTTGGCTTCAACCAGTTATGGTTCCGAAATGGGTTCGTGGAAACCCTGAATTTGGATATATAGAAACAGCACCTGGTAAAACTATTTCTGTTAATGTATGTGCCTTAGGTGGTTCAGTTTCGACTCCACCCCAAGGAATAAAATCAGAAATTATTGAAGTGAGAGGTATTGATGAATTAAAGGCCTTAGACCCAAATCTTGTTAAAGGTAAAATCGTTTTTTTTAACCGTCCTATGCAAGCCGATTTAATACTCACCTTTGAAGCTTATGGTGGCTGTGTTGATCAACGTTACAACGGTGCAGAAGAAGCTGGCAAGTTAGGTGCTGTGGCTACTATTGTTCGCTCAATGAATTTAAGGTTAGACGATTTACCACATACAGGTGCTATGTCATACGGAAAAACAACTGTATCAAATCGAATTCCATCGTCTGCAATCAGTACAAATGATGCAGAAAAGTTGAGTAAGATGTTAAAGATTGATCCAAGTATTAAGTTATTCTTAAAGCAAAACTGTCGTCAGCTGAAGGATGTTTTATCGTATAATGTGATTGGGGAAATTAAAGGTTCTGAGTTTCCAAATGAGATCATTACTGTTGGAGGTCATTTAGATTCTTGGGATTTAGGAGATGGCTCTCATGATGATGGTGCAGGCTGTGTTCAATCAATGGATGTATTGAGGTTGCTTCAGAATTCTGGAATTAAACCAAAACGTACTATTAGAGTTGTTTTGTTCATGAATGAAGAAAATGGGTTGAGAGGAGGGAAAGCATATGCCAAACAAGCTAAACTAAATGGTGAGAATCATATTTTTGCTCTTGAAAGTGACTCAGGTGGTTTTACTCCAAGAGGTTTTACTTTTGATGGTCCAGATTTCAAAATCAATCAAATTCTTAATTGGAAGCCCTTGTTTAAACCTTATCTAATTCATTATTTTGAGAAGGGTGGTAGTGGTGCTGATATAGGGCCTTTGAAGGAAAGCACAAATGTATTAGCAGGACTTCGTCCAGATTCTCAGCGTTATTTTGATCACCACCATGCGGCAAATGATACCTTTGACGCGGTTAATAAACGCGAGTTAGAACTTGGTGCTGCAACGATGACTTCTCTAGTTTATCTGGTTGATAAATATGGATTTAAGTCTATCACACCTTCTTCAAAATTAAAAGACTAAGTTGTTTACTTCACAAGTTGAAATATGTACCCAAATGATATATTCCTTTGAAAAAAGAAAAATTCTTGAGATGCAGTGTCAGCATTTGATTTAGTTGTCCGTATGTCAGGCATGTTAATATAGCCTGTTTTTATTTCCGCTTGCACAAAGAAACGATCAAATAAGGTTAAGTTAATTCCACCTTTTAGAGATACTCCAAATCCGGAAAGATGAAAATCGTCATAACGTTCTTTTGATAATAAAGTCGAGTTTGTTTTTGGGTATAAAACTCCTGCTCCGATAGACTCCAAAACATTGAGTTGAAATTTTTTTGAGTTCCATTTAAAAAAATCACCTAAATTATCTACTCTAGAAATTTCAATATTTATATAGTTTAAACCATCGGTGTGTTCAAATTGTAAAAAATCTTCATCAATCATTAGTGGCTCATTGTCATAAATGCCATTAAATTGTGTATGGGGGTTTTGAAGATCGATGTAGCCGTCAATGGTCGCTACTTGGTTGTTAACCATAACATATTTCAGATGATCGACGCCCAAGGAAAGATTCCAATTGTCATGAAAATAATATCCAATACGTGCCACTGTTTGTGGAATAGTCATACTTCCTGGGTTTAAATAAACAGCTGGGTCCCATGTTGTTTGACGATCTTGTGCTGCCACATCAAATAAGGAAAAATTGTAATTATCTCCTTTGAATTTAATATCTGAATAACTGTATTGTGCTTTGTTCCATCCCCAGTAAAAGTAAAACTTACCTTTTTTTTGAGTTTTAAATTTATCCTTAATTAGTGTCGTTTCAATTTGCTTTTCTTGAGAATAACAATTGGTTGTACAAACAATTAATATGTATATAATAGCTTTGTACATGAATTTACAGACTGTTAACAGTAAGTTTTATCGCCGTAAGATTAGTTAGTAGTTTTTCCAGATGATTCAGATGCAACATATTAGCACCATCACTTTTGGCATTTGAAGGATCATAATGAGTTTCAATAAATAAACCGTCCACATTATTAACAATACCTGCTCTGGCAATAGTTTCAATCATTTCTGGACGTCCTCCAGTAACTCCGCTGGACTGATTAGGTTGTTGAAGTGAATGGGTTACATCCAATACGGTCGGCGCAAACCCTCGCATAGTTGGAATTCCACGGAAATCAACAATCATATCTTTATATCCAAACATCGTTCCACGATCAGTGATCCATGCGTTTGAGTTGCCGGCATCTTTCACCTTTTGAACTGCATGTTTCATTGCTTCAGGGCTCATGAATTGTCCTTTTTTTAAGTTAACGACTTTTCCGGTACTAGCTGCTGCCACAACCAAATCAGTTTGACGTACTAAAAAAGCAGGAATTTGAAGTACATCTACATATTGCGCTGCCTTACTAGCATCGGATACTTCATGTATATCTGTAACTGTTGGAATATTGAAGGTTTCAGAAACTTTTCTAAGAATCTTAAGTGCTTTTTCGTCTCCAATCCCTGTAAAACTATCAATTCTACTACGATTCGCTTTCTTAAAACTACCCTTGAATATATAGGGAATTTTTAATTTATCAGTGATTGTACATATTTTTTCAGCAATCTGAAGAGCCATTGTTTCTCCCTCTATAGCACAAGGGCCTGCAAGTAAGAAAAAATTACCTGAGTCCGAATATTTTAATTTTGGAATATCTTTAAGATTCATATCGTAAATGTGAGCTACAAATATAGTCAAAATTAAAAGGTGTTATAAAATTAGTAAGCTGCATTAAAGTCAGAAAATTAAATGTAACTTTGCACGCTTAAAACAAGGCACTTATGGCTAATGTAAAAAACATCGCAATTATTGCACACGTCGACCATGGTAAAACAACATTGGTTGATAAAATTATGTATCACTGTCAACTCTTTCGTGAAAACCAGAACACAGGAGATTTAATCTTAGACAACAATGATCTTGAGCGTGAAAGAGGAATTACGATCACTGCTAAAAATGTCTCTGTAGTTTATAAAGACACTAAGATCAATATTATTGACACCCCTGGACACGCTGATTTTGGAGGTGAAGTAGAACGTGTTTTGAATATGGCTGATGGTGTTTTGCTACTAGTTGATGCTTTTGAAGGCCCAATGCCACAAACTCGTTTTGTATTACAAAAAGCTATAGATCTTGGACTTAAACCTTGTGTAGTTATTAATAAAGTTGATAAAGAAAACTGTACTCCTGACGAAGTACATGAAAAAGTATTTGATTTGATGTTTGAACTTGGTGCTGAAGAGTGGCAATTAGACTTTCCTACTGTTTACGGATCAGCAAAAAATAACTGGATGAATTGGGATTGGAATGATGAAATAGACAACATTGAGCCATTGTTAGATATGGTGATTGAACATATTCCATCTCCAAAAATTCCAGAGGGAAACACACAGATGTTAATCACATCTTTAGATTTCTCATCTTTTACTGGGCGGATAGCTATTGGCAGATTAACTCGTGGAAGTTTAAAAACTGGTCAACAAATTTCACTAGTTAAGCGAGATGGTAGTATAGTAAAATCTAAAATTAAAGAGCTTCATGTATTTGAAGGTTTAGGTAGAAAAAAAATTGATGAAGTTCAGACTGGAGACATTTGTGCGATAGTAGGTCTTGAAGGTTTTGAAATAGGAGACACAGTAGCAGATGTTGAAAACCCTGAAGGTTTAAAGACTATTGCCATTGACGAGCCTACAATGAGTATGTTATTCACAATTAATGATTCTCCTTTTTTTGGAAAGGATGGTAAGTTTGTCACATCAAGACACATCAAAGAACGTTTAAATAAAGAATTAGAAAAGAATTTAGCATTAAGAGTAAATGAAACTGACAGTGCCGACAAGTTTATGGTATTTGGGAGAGGAGTCTTGCATCTTTCTGTTCTAATTGAAACAATGCGCAGAGAGGGCTATGAGTTACAAATTGGTCAGCCTCAAGTAATTATAAAAGTCATTGATGGGGTTAAGTGTGAGCCTTTTGAAGAAATGACTATCGATTTACCAGAATCTGTTTCTGGAAAAGCTATTGAAATGGTTACGATGCGTAAAGGAGAAATGCTCAGTATGGAGGCTAAAGGAGAACGAATGGTTTGTGAATTTATAATCCCTTCTAGAGGAATTATTGGAATGCGTAATCAATTGCTTACAGCGACAGCTGGTGAAGCTATTATGGCTCACAGATTTAAAGAGTATCAGCCTTTAAAAGGAGGTATTCCTGAGCGTCAAAATGGATCTTTAGTCTCTATGGAATTAGGTCAGGCTATTCCTTATTCTATTGATAAATTACAGGATAGAGGTAAGTTTTTTGTTGATCCAGGTGAAAGTATTTATGAAGGTCAAGTAATTGGAGAAAATTCTCGTGGTGATGATATGGCAATCAATATTACAAAAACTAAAAAATTGAGTAACGTACGTAGTTCTGGTGCTGATGATAAGGCAAAAATTGTACCAGCAATAAAGTTTTCTTTAGAAGAAGCTTTAGAATACATTCAAAAAGATGAGTATGTTGAAGTCACCCCTAACTCGCTAAGGCTGCGTAAAATATATTTAACAGAAGTTGAACGTAAGCGAAACAAGATTCTATAATGAATTTCATTTTATTTATTCATACAACTGAACTAGTTGGTTATGCTGCAATGCTGTTTCTACTAGCGTCTTTTTTAATGAAAGATATTCGTCGCCTAAGGACTCTTAATACTTTAGCTTGTGCATTATTTGTTACCTATGGATTTCTATTAGATAATTCTTGGCCCATTATAGTATCTAATTCCGCTATTTTTGGAATTAATTTATATTACCTCTTTTTCAAGAAAAATTAGTATTTTCACAATATTAACTAATTAGACAATTTAATTTTTAGCAATTCAAACTTTGTTAGTGTTATTTATTTTTTGTTGAATTATAGCGGAATATTAATAGTTCTAAAAAGTTGAAGTGAATACACCTAAATTTATAACTAACAATCTAATTCTTAAAATTACTTCCCTTAATTCTTTGGTTGTTGGATCTAGGCTTATTATTTCTTTGGTAGTTCAAAATCTTTTAGCTCAGTATACAGGTCAAGCTGGTATAGCTAAGGTAGGACAGCTAAGAAATTTATCATCAATACTCATGAGTCTCACTTCTTTTGGGACATTTAACGGTGTTGTGAAGTATGTTTCAGATTACAAATCTGATAAAAAAAACCTACTAAAATTATTTTCAACTTTATATGTTTTTAGCTTTACTGCCAGTATTGTGTCATTTTTCGTCTTGTTTTTTGGAGCGTATTATTTTTCAAATAAATTATTTTTTTCCGATGCTTATGTGGTTGTATTTAAGGTAATAGCTGTTTCAGTTCCATTTATCTCAATGAACCGTATTTTTAGTGGAGTAATTAATGGGGTTTCTGACTACAAAAAGCATAGTAAAATTGAATTTATTTCTCATTTTTTTGCAGCTGTTTTATTATTAATTAGTCTTTATTTCTATTCTTTAAAAGGAGTCCTGGTTGCAATTGCATTAACCCCTATAATTCAACTCTCCGTGTTACTCTTAATTTTCGGAAGTTTGCTAAAAG
>Ga0257110_1000157_pt1 | contig 35866 bp, 35 predicted proteins | sample LP_taG_7_FD_190184 | JGI IMG/M metagenome (GOLD analysis project Ga0257110, IMG submission 190184) | Marine microbial communities from Northeast Subartic Pacific Ocean, Canada - LP_J_2015_P26_10m | ecosystem: Environmental > Aquatic > Marine > Oceanic | place: Canada: Northeast Subartic Pacific...
ACTAAAATTTAAAAAAACTTCACGCTTTTCGTGAAGAACAATAAATTGTTTTTATGGATTCGTACGACCCCTAGGCAGAAGCTTCCGCAGACTTTGCAGCAACAATTGCAGCAACAGCGGCACGCTTATCCTTCTCGATCTTATCATCAGTCACCATCTTATCGATCTTGACAGCTACCTGATCAATCGGTAGTGTAGTCATCCATTCCATCAATTCCTTGACTTCGGCAGAAGTCTTTCCCTTGATGAGACTACCAATCTTTGATCCAGCCAATGTACTCAAAGGCTTGACATCCAGAAAATTTGCAGCAAGCAAAACCTCAAATACTTCAACCGTAGTCAAAGAATTAATAAAGTTCGCATAGAAATACTCGACATTGTCTTTCATGTCATAAGAAAGCATAGGCTTCTCGATAATCTTCATCGGGTGAGAAACGTAATGATCACAGTATTCCATAACGTGTTTAAACATCACAGAACCCACGTTCGGAATTGGCACAGCAGCCTGAACCCGAGCCAGAGCCCGAAGAATTGGCGCATCATCCAGAACCTCATCATCATCATCCTCATCTTGCATCATCTCAATAGAAGTTGACACAAATCCAATTAGCGGATTGTTTTCATAATAATCAGATAGCTTATAAGTTGCCGTTTCATTAGAAACATCAAACACGACACCATCGTTCGTAATAACCTTAACCATTTTCTTTACTTTTTCGCTTTTTTTGTTGTAATATATATAAACCAGGGTCTATTTTCAAACATTTTTTACTTTTTTTGAAAAATGTTTGAAATGAGACCTTGAAAATATTATATCATAAATTTTAATATTACAACATGAAGTGTGATCATTGTAATAAGACAAAAGCAATTTTAATGAAATGCACTTGTTGCAAAAGTGTATGTTTAAAATGTTTTGCTCCAATGAAACATAACTGCGAAAGAATCAAAGTCTCGAAAAATACTTTGATTGCAGAAGCGACAGGAGTTTTCAAAAAGATTGAAAAAATCTAAAACATTAAGTGTTTTTGGTTCTTAATCTTCGCAAAAGGCGAATGAAGTTAGAACTTTTTTAATTTCAGGTTTTTTTGTAAAAAAACCTAAAGGTTCTTCAAATCTACTCGTGATACCAAGGGGCATTTTCAGGATTGAAATTTATAGCACCACAAAACATCTCTTCCATATAAATCACTTTATCGGTATCCCAGTCTCGAATATCTTGATTGAAACTTTTAGCATGATAAAACATACCTTCCATGTTAGTCACTTTAGACGTATCCCATTTCGAAATATCATAATTGAAACTTTCTGCTTCAAAGAACATATATGCCATACTAGTAATCACATGAGAAGTATCCCATTCTCCAATAGGTTGATCGAAACTTACAGCAGCCCGAAACATTTCTTCCATATTCTTCACATTAGAAGTATTCCACCCTCCAATAGGTTGATTGAAACTTATAGAACCACAGAACATACCTTCCATGTTAGTCACATTTGAAGTATCCCATTTCGAAATATCATAATTGAAACTTTCAGCACATGAAAACATACCCTTCATATTAGTCACACTCGAAGTATCCCATTCTCCAATAGGTTGATCAAACTTATTAGCACCACTAAACATGTCTTCCATAGTAGTCACACTAGATGTATCCCATTTCGAAATATCTTCATTAAAATTCCAGATGACGGTGTTAATATGCGTAAATGAACTATAATTAATGACATCTTCGAATAGACACGACATATCAGTAACCTCTGACGTATTCCAATTTTCAATATAATCATATTTCTTGATAATAACATCCTTTCGCTCACCACCTTCAAGGTAGTCTTTGACAGCAACACGAATACTTTCGTTATTTAATGGCAAGTATTCAATAAAAGGAAAGATCTCGTAAAGTGCCACAAACTCGGGCACATAATTCATTTTTCTTCAAGTAAATTTGTTGTGAAATAGTATAGAGTTTCAAGGTCGTTTTTTTCATCATTTTTACTAAAAAACTAAAAAACCTTACGGTTATTTCAAAATTTACTCGTGATACCAAGGGGCATTTTCAAGATTGAAATTCTTAGCACCAGAAAACATACAATCCATATTAGTTACAGTAGAAGTATCCCAATCACTAATATCTTGATTGAAACTTACAGCATCACAGAACATAAATTCCATATCAACCACCTTAGAAGTATCCCATTCTCTAACTTGTTGATTGAAACTTTCAGCACCACAGAACATATATTCCATATCAGTCACATTAGAAGTATTCCATTCTCCAATAGGTTGATTGAATTCAGCACCAGAAAACATACAATCCATATTAGTTACAGTAGAAGTATCCCAATCACTAATATCTTGATTGAAACTTTTTGTGCAACGGAACATACCGTTCATATCAGTCACTTTAGAAACATCCCATATACCAATAGGTTGATTGAAATTAATGCAATTGCGAAACATTTCACACATATCAGTCACATTAGAAACATTCCAACCTCCAATAGGTTGATTGAATTCAGAACAAGAAAACATACAATGCATATCAGTCACACTTGAAGTGTCCCAACGTCCAATAGGTTGATTGAAATCGGAATTAAAGAAAATACCACTCATATTAGTTACATTAGAAGTATCCCATTGTCCAATATCTTCATTGAAACCACTCCGGTTCATGAATAAATTGCTCATATTCGTAACCTCAGATGTGTTCCAATCTCCGATTTTACCGTATTTCTTGATAATAACATCCCTTTTCTTACCACCGTCAAGGTAGTCTTTGACAGCAACACGAATTGTTTCGTTGTTTAACGTCAAGATAATATAAGGATTAATCTCGTAAAATGCCACAAACTCGGGCAAATACATCATTTCTTCAAGTAAATTTGTTGTGAAATCATATACAGTTTCAAGGTCGTTTTTTCATCATTTTTACAAAAAACCTTACGATTCATCAAAGTTTACTCATCATTATGATATCATCATTATGATAATACCAGTCATCCCACAATTGGTCGAGTGGCATTGTCTCCGGATCATCATTCACAGTATTATACCAAGTAGCATTTTCAGGATTGAAATTTCCATAATAGAACATACATCCCATATTAGTCACACTAGAAGTATCCCATTCTCCAATAGGTTGATTGAAACTTCCAGCCATACAGAACATAGTTTTCATATTAGTTACTTTTGAAACATTCCATTCTCCAATAGGTTGGTCGAAACTTTCAGCACATTCAAACATAGAATACATACTTGTTACACTTGAAACATCCCATCTTCCAATTGGTTGATTAAAAGTTTGAGCACCATAGAACATACGTTCCATATCAGTCACTTTAGAAACATCCCAATCACCAATTGATTGATTAAACTTCCACGCCATACAAAATAGTTTAGACATATCAGTAACCTCTGATGTATTCCAATTTCCAATTGGTCCATATTTTTTGATAATACCAGCCTTTTTCTTACCACCTTCAAGGTAGTCTTTGACAGCAACACGAATAGTTTCGTTGTCTAATGCCAATATAACAAAGGGAACAATCTCGTAAAGTGCCACAAACTCGGGCACATAACTCATTTTTATTCAAGTAAATTTGTTGTGAAATCATATAGAGTTTCAAGGTCGTTTTTTCATCATTTTTACAAAAAAAACCTAACGGTTCTTCAAATTTTACTCGTGCTACCAAGGAGCATTTTCAAGATTGAAACTTTTAGCACTATTAAACATACAATCCATATCAACTACCTTAGAAGTATCCCAATCACTAATATCTTGATTGAAACTTTCAGCACCATAAAACATACAATCCATATCAACTACCTTAGAAGTATCCCATTCTCCAATAGGTTGATTGAACTTATTGGCATCACGAAACATACTACACATATAAGTTACTTTAGAAGTAGTCCATCCACCGATAGGCTGATTAAATTCTAGTGCACAATAGAACATATGTTGCATATTAGTCACCTTACAAACATTCCATTTTCCAATAGGTTTATTGAAACTTTCAGCACCTTCAAACATCCATTTCATATTAGTCACATTTGAAGTATTCCAATTTTGAATATGTTGATTGAATTTTTTCGCTCCATAGAACATATAGGCCATATTAGTCACTTTAGAAGTATCCCACTTGGAAATATCTTTATTGAAACTTTCAGCATTATAGAATATACATTCCATATTAGTAACATTAGAAGTATCCCATTCTCCAATAGATTGATTGAATTTTTCAGCATTGAAGAACATTTCTTCCATATCAGTAACTTGCGATGTATCCCATTGTCCGATAGGTTGATTAAAATTCCTAGCACCATAAAACATACCTTGCATAGTATCAACTTTAGAAGTATCCCATTTTGAAATATCTTCATTAAACTCTGAAAATTTATAAAGATAATCACCGAATAGTCTACTCATATCAGTAACTTCTGATGTGTTCCACTCTCCAATTGGCCCATATTTCTTGATAATAGCATCCTTTTTCTCACCGCCTTCAATATAATCTTCAACAGCAACACGAATACTTTCGTTGTCTAATGCCAAGATAATAAAATGGGTGATCTCGTAAAGTGCCACAAACTCGGGAACATACATCATTTCTTCAAGTAAATTTGTTGTGAAATAATATACAGTTTCAAGGTCGTTTTTTCATCATTTTTACAAAAAACCATTTACAATCTTGCTTAATCGTCATCGCAAAAGGCGAATGAATTTAGAACTTTTTTTATTTCATGTGTTTTTGACAATTTAATTTGTTCAAGTTTCCACGAAATTCCAAATTTGCCACCAGCAACCCAAACCCCTGCAAACTTAACAACACACTTCATATTAGTGTTGCGTTCAATCGCAGTATCTACATTATCTACTTTAAGACGATTTTCATCGAAAACAGAAACTTGAAAAGTCCCATTATAATATGGCACTTTTAGACGAAAATTAGGTGGATAGTTAGGATTAGAGCTTTTGATGTTACTTGTGAATAGGCTTTCTAGAACTTCATCGGTAATAGTATCCTTATTTAGAAATTTCTTAGAATTATTCTTAACGTAATTTTTAACAATTTTTTCAAGATATTCAATCGTTTCATAAAATTCCTTATTTTTATCATATGAAAGATCACCAAAAGATAAATCTAGAGAGTATTTTACAGAATCTGTACCTGTAAATTTACTGAGACCGAAAGGTGCCTTAAGAGTAGGAGAACTAATAAGCACCTCTTGTGAACCATAATTTACGTACGAAATTTTTGCGTTTTGACCAAACATTTTTACAGCCGTAAAATTGAAATCTTCATCATTATTAAAATCACCTTTCTTGAAAATCGACATAATTTTTGTAATATCTTAAATATGTCTTGTAGTCTTACTTTTATATGATTAAAAATTATAAAAAACCTGATAAAAATCAGGCGAAACGCATTTATCGCATTTTAAATCCACAGTTCTGACACTTTGTCTTTCGAATATGAACTGGATGGAGGCATTTCAAACAATATTTATCACATCGTCGCTTCTTAGGAATTTTTGGATCAATGTGCTTTAAATTCAAAAGCATATTTACCAATAGAATATCATTTGAATTGACCTTCATTTTTTTATTTTATTTTCCTTTTGATATATTATATAGGGTTTAAGGTTGATTTTTAAACATTTTTAACTTTGTGTTTTAATTTCCTTATATATTTTTGAAAAATGTTTTGAATTTTTTTATATTTATTTGTCAGAATATAATATAAGTTATGATTGTGTATCTTGATGAAGTTGGCCGTGGTACAGCATTTGGTAATGTAGTTGTTGGTGCAGTTATTTGGGACGATACAAAAGTAAAAGAAGAACTCCCATTTACAGTTAAGTCATTTGATAGCAAGAAACTATCACCAAAGAAACGTAAAATTCTAAGTGAATATATCAAAAGGAATGCGGTTGAATACGTAATAGCTGAAGAAAACCCACAAGTAATCGATGAAATCAATATCTTAAATGCGACACAAAAAGCATTTCATAAGGCACTCGATGAACTTGATGGTACGTTTGATGAAATTTATGTAGATGGTGATCGATTCAATCCGTATTTCTCAATTAAAAAAGACGATTTCATTCCATCAAAATGTATTATAAAGGGTGATGATAAATTTAAAGAAATCGGTCTTGCTTCAATAATTGCAAAAGTAAAACACGATGAAGATATTTTAAAAATTTGTGACGAAAACCCTGAGTTAGATACAAAGTATAATTTGAAAAAATGCATGGGCTATCTTACAAAGGCCCATATTGAAGGAATTAGAAAATATGGTTATAGTGCGTATCACCGTAGAAGCTTCAAAATTAAATCTTTGAATAATTAATAAGGCTAATGCTCTTGCACGATGAGAATAAAATTTTAAAGAATATTTGTTTTGTTGCTATTGTTTCAGCTGTTGTAATATACACAGGCATTGTTTTTTCATCGTGTTATTTAGGTAAGTGTATTGTTTAATCTATAACAATATTTTATCTACAATTTTAATTTTTAGAGGTTTCATATCATCAATCGTATATTTATCTTTATTAACCATATTATTAAATTCCTTTATTTGATTTTCTGTTAAGGTCTTACCTAACTTCTCTTTTATAAAGAACTTAATATTTTTTTCAGTATATCCCAATGATTTTCCAATATAAAACTGCACATAAGGTTTATTAAAACTAATAGGGGACTTCCATAACATATACATTAAATTTACGGCTTTTTGATAATTTTTAGGGCGAAAAAATATTGATTTAAGGTAAATCCCACCTGTCTTTGCATAGTGTATATATTTCACATCTCTTTTATTACAGAATTCTATAACTTTGTTTATCAACTTGGTGTCAAGTTTTTTAATTTTATTTTTTCCATATGTAGTAAAATCTAATGCGGCCAATGGTTTTAAATCATATGCTACAGCTAAAACATCAAACATTTCTCCTAATTTATCAAATAAGGACGATTCTGATTTTTTATTATCTGTTTCACTTACTAAACCTTCATTTACTAAATTTTTCATTAGAGATTTTGATGGTATATCTTTTTTTCTTGTAAATATTTTTTTAAACATTATATTAGTCATATATATTTTTACAGGTTCTAATCTTCTTTTTTTTCGAGTTTCTTTTTTAAACGCTTTCTTACAGAATTACGACGTCCTCCGCCACGCAATGCGTTAAAATCGGGGGGTGGAAGTGGTTTATTCTTTTTCTTAAAAAGTTCTTCAAGTTCTCCAAAGTCTTCATCATCTCCTGTTGTTCCAGGCATACCAGGCATACCGGGTAATCCAGCCATTCCCTGTTGTTTCATCATCTCTTTCATTAAACCTTGCATGTTACCACCCTTTTTCATCATTTTCTTAATTTTCTTGTTTTTCTTTAGCTTTTCGAACATTTGGAGAGCTTCACTTTTTAGGTCAGCATGATTCAGCTCACCTGTTTCCATTTTCTCTTTCAATGATGATGTCACACTATTCATCAATCCCTTAATAGAATCATTCGACGACAACGAAGACATAATAGAATTTATATCGGGCGAATCTAGTTTAATATTTTCAAGGGAAGAAATATCAATAGTGCTTGCAATATCCTTAGCAAGATTACCGATTTTTGAGTTTTCAAGCATTCCGACCAAATCTTCATCATCTCCGGAATCTTCTTTATCATCCGCATCAGCATCCGAATCAGCATCAGCATCGGTATCACCCCCCATCATATTCTTGAGCATTTCCATCATATCCTGGATACCACCGCCTTCCTTTTCAAACATTTCTTCAAAAGTTTTAGATTTAGTTTTAATAGTCTTGCTAATTAATACAAGAGTATTAAGGTATTTCCAAACGCTTTCACGATTTTCGTCTTTAGAAATTTTAGCAAAAACAGCAGATAAATCGACTGAATCTAGATTAAATGATTCATTAAAAATTGACGAATCCTTATTTTTAATCTTTTCTTCTTTACCATCAATCGCTTTTAGAAAGTTTTGTAAAGGAATTGTGTCAATGTCACCGATTTTCTTAATTTCAATTGTATCATCGATTTTTTTTAGATTTTCTTTAAATTTTAATAATGTATTGTTGAAAATTTTTAGTGTTTCCATCTTTTATTACACATATGATATTTAAAATTTTCAATTTTTTGACGCATTTTTTTAAAATTTTTATATTTGTTTAATATAATTATAATGAAGGTATATTCTTTCCCTGCATACGACGTTAAGGTCCACGAGAAGAATAACGATCAGCTAGACGTGCTTGTCAAAATTAAAAATATGTATCCTAAAAATATTACCGTGTCGTTCGTTGGTGCTGCCCCAGGAAAAACTAATCTTGAAAATGTATCTTCAAAGTCATTACCATTTTTGAATAGAGATGACGCGTATGAAAACACGCCAAATAAAGGAACATTTACGCTTTCTAATAAGGTGTTTTGTTTTGGTATGTTAAAACCAAATTCGTATTACACTGAGGATAAAAAAGATATTGTGCCTCCTTATTTTACAATAACTCTATCAAATGAGACTAAATCATATAGTTACGATGTTGTTTTAACAAGTGAATATGAAGAAAAGGAAATCAGCGTTCCAAGAAGCAAAAGATACAATAAAACACAAGAACGCCTTTTACGTTCAAAAGCAAATTAACTTTTTATAATTTTAGAACAATAAGGAGAGTGATCAACTCTCAATCCTAATATAGATTTATTGTTCATAAGGCGTTCATAAACTGTAATACCATATTTACCGCAATCGCAATCACGTTTAAGAAAATTCTTTTCAAAAAAGAGCTTTTCCCATTTTTCATTTGACAATTTTTTAACTTCAACTTCAATTTCCGTTGAAGTTTCTGATATCATAGCAACTTTTGGAGTTTCATCATTTGGAGTTTCAAATAAGTTATTGAATTTCATCTTAGAAAAATCATAAAGAAACTCTTCTGTAACTTCTGCCTTTTTTAAGTAATTATAAAGAAGTTTCATAAAATCAGTTTCAAATGAGTTATTCCTTTTCGTTGAATTCTTATAAAACATTTCATAATTTCTCCCCTTTTTATCCGTAAAAAGATTATCACCTTCCTTTTTGTATTTTATACAAGTTGTGATTGAGTAGACTACGGTTTCACTCAATTCAAATACTGTTTCTATGACACTTGTTTTCTCATTTTTTGTATATTTCTTTTTTGAAATTATCTGCCTTTTCTCAATATCGACATAATTGTCTGAATAAGGTGTAAAAGATATATTTGAAAGGATAAGTTTATTTAATGGTATTATTGCCTTATTCTTATTAGAGTTACCTAACAATTTCCGTGGTAAAGAGGATATTTTAGCTAATATCAAATCGATTAGAACAATTGTTTCATATTTCTTCAAATTTTCAATATGTGTCTCATCATCAATTTTGTTTTTCAAATATTCATAAAGTATTTTAAAATTTTCGTGATCCATTTTTATTTTGTTATGTTTCTTATTTTTATATGATAAAAATATATATGTTAAATATAATATAACAATGTCTTTCACAGGTGAAGATTTTGATGAAAAGAACTACAAAGAAATGGCAAATTCAAGTGTTAGGTCTGGATTGTACATGATCGAGCGTCCTTTTGTTAGTAATACCAATTGTTACGTTCAGTCGCCATCAATACGGCTACAAAATTCAGGCGTCAACATTTCGAAACAGGATATGATAGATTCTGAATCCATATTAAAGAATATTATTAAATCTGATAAAACACGCCAATATGATACGGTATTAGATAAGGCTCTTGAACAGAATTCTGATTGCAAATTTACCGATCAGGTATACAGCCGTATACACGACGATCCCACAACTCGCCGAGGAAAGCACATCGATCGGTTCGATTATACCCATTTCAATAGTCAAGCACACGCGATTGAACGTTTTGCTTTCAACGAAAATTCAGATCTGCAGATGCGTGATGCACATAAACCGATCATACCCGAAGTTTAAGGATTTGTGATGAACACAAACCAAACTTTACAAAAATCTATTGAAATTCCTTATTAATGTTCATTAGGATTTGTGATGAACACAAACATTTTATTCTTTATTTTCATTTTCTTTTTTTTCCATTACAGGCTTAACATAGGTTTCGACTAGCAATTCGCCAACTCCAACACTGGCATCATGCGCTGAGAACTTTTCCTGGTGCATACCCATACGTAATTTCAATAATTTATTAAGAATTACATCATCACAGTGTGTACTTGTAACCATCTGAAATAGATTTTCATAATCTTCCGCAAACTTCATATGATACTTTTTAATTAATTCACGATTCATTTTCAAATCACGAAATTTACGACGAATTTCATAGCACTCTGTAACTACCTCAGGTGCATTAGCAGTATCAAAACCGAAATCAGAAGATGTCATATCTTATATTAATTGACATATTATTTTTCAAATTTAAACGCACATTTTTAATAAGGCATTTGAGTTTTCTTATACTCTTTTTCGAATTTTTCAATATCAAAATTTTTTTTAACGTAAGTTGTTGTAAATTTATCAATAGTTTCTTTAAATATTGGTTTTCCTTTACCAGATTTTATTGCTTTATTTATTAACTTCGCTCTTCTGTCTTCCTCCTTTTCATAGATTTCAAGATGCATTAAATACTTTTTTTCTGCAATTAACCTTTGTTTTTCTTTCTTATTTCTATAATAGTTTTTCAATTCTGCCGTAGCATCATTCAACCCATTAACAAGTTTGACGATTTCTTCTGACATAACTTCTTTATAAAATTTATGATCACAATCGCTTATGTGCTCTACTTTATTATTCCATCTTAGAGCACAAAAAGTCCCCTTATTTATTTCATTAAATTTTTCACCATATAAGTCATTAAAATTATTGAATGTCGAATCTATGATTTTTTCAAATTCGTCGATTTTTTCATAACTATTCCATTTATTTCCATCGTACATCTTTATTATATTTATGCTTTTATTTGGTATCACGATATTATGATTTTCAGGATAGTTGATATTAAAATGAATTTGGGTCATAATATCCTTTACGAAAGACGTGCATTCAGACATCATTTTTAAGATTTTTTTTTCCGTTAAATGTGTTGTTTCTGTTCCAAAAGGCTTCAATTCAACAGTTTCTATTTCATTATAACTATTGATAATAGCAGATTTACTAATGGATTCAAGACGCTGTATTCTCTTCTTCATTTCTTGATTTTCCAAATAAATTTCTTGTATTTTATTGGAAAAATCATTTCTAAGTTCTAAAACATAATCAGGAATTGACTCATTTCTTTTTGCTTCTTCGTTCTTTTTTTTATGCTTCTCCGTTTGATAATGTTCCTCTAACTTTTTCTGTGAAATTTTATATACATCGCAACATTTGCAATAAAATTTTGTAACTGTAACCATATTGTGTTTCTTAAAATATAGATTATTCTTGTTTTTATATGATATAAAATTTGCCAAAAAAATTGGCGTTTATTTGTTCTATATTTGGATATAGTTTTTATTTTACCTTTATAAAAGTGTGGCAAAGTTAAAATATCGAAACAAGAGATTGAGACTTCGAATTTTTTAATTTTTAGAGTTGAAAATATACATTTTTCAAATTTCAATTATAAGGTAATTTATTGTCATTTGAATGTTTTTGTATTTTATCATTTTCTGTCAATTTTCCCTATTAGGTTGTTTTTATACCCCCTCCTTACTATTATTTTTTTTAAATTTATTTGTTCAATAAAAATAAGAAATAGTATTTTATTTTAAAAAAAACAAAATGCCATAATTAAAAAAGGAATTAAAAAATACCTTTCCCTAAATAAGTAGTTCAATTAAGGAAAGAGTATTTAAGTAGCCTATACTGGATAGTGGCAAAATAAATTAGAAATTACTTATTTTAAATAAAAAACTTCACAAATCATATGTGAATAAAAATCATAGATTTTTTTATCCCAAATTTTAATCGTCCCAATTATCTTGAACATTATCATTAACAAGCTTTTCAGGAACAACTTCTTCTTCCTCTTCTTCAACAGTACAATAAGTAACAAAGTTGCTTACGTTGGTATTATTAGCAACCTTTTTAGTATTGTTCCGCTTCTTATAATTAGCAATTAGATCTTCTGCACCAAACGTTTCATAATCAGTTCGGAAACCGATCAAAACAAGGTGAAACAAGAGACATACTCCATAAATTTGAAATTTGGTCATATCAAGAATAGGAATTGCCAATTTATCAATTGCTTTCAAAGAGAATTCAAGAGATTTCAAAATAATCTTTTCATCTTTTGAGAATAAATCGAAGTCCGCATTAAGAATATTCAATAATGAATTTGCTTCAAAATGCTGATTGAAAACCTTATTACGAATTGACGAACAAATTGTCATATTTTTAGAAATATTTAGTTCGAAAATAGCACGGTCAATCATCTTCTGTAATGAAGCTTTCTTCGTTAAACCAGTTCCTGACATTTTATGGTCTTTCCATTTTACAATATTAGAAACTTTATTTTTAGGAAAATAGTATTTTTTAGACGCATCATATAAAATAGACACATCCATATTTTACTTTTCTTATGGTATTACCTATATATTTTCAAGTTAGGTTTTAAAACATTTTTTATAATTTTATAAGGAATTTTAAAAAAAAGTAAAAAATGTTTAAAATAGACCCCCTGAAACCTATTGTTATTAATTAGACAGGAACAATTCAAGATGGGATTAACACTAAATGAGATGTACCTCAAAGAACGTACCAATTTAACTGACGGGAAAATATTCTTGATGACAAACAAAGAGAAAGTCGCTTTTAAAGCGAATTGGGTGGAGGATATACGAAATACTCTCCAAAAATACCACTTTCCAGAAGTGTGGAATGGATACCCGCCTGCCCCGACACATAAGATTGTGTTGAAGACAAAGTAAAAAACGAAGAAAGCGGTTTTTATCGCAAGTAGTTGTGCCTATATTAGGTTTTTTTTAAAACGACCCAACGGTTTTTTGATAAAAAAGTAAAAAATGTTTGTAAATGACCCCCAAAAGTATAATATATTTCACCGATACCCCTGATTGATTACGCTCTCTTTTGTAGATTACTCTATAAAAGAGAGCGTAATTTCGGTGGTACAAGCGAAGCTAGACTTTGAGCTAGCAACACACTTTAAAAGATGAAATCGTTCTACTTTAGACAGGTGAATAAAGAACTCATTAAGGTTATTCCAGAAGATCTTTCACTATGTATAATCGAATTTATGGAAGGAGAACCACTTGACGACACCAATTTTCATAATGCGATTATTGATTATTCAAAAGGTGGTTCTTACCGGAATACGGTAATTAAAATACACGGACATATGATATCGTGGAATACAACTAAAGTTACTAACATGTCTCATGCTTTTGATACTGAAAAATACACGCAGGTTATGACCTCTCGTGAATTTGCTCAGTTCAACGGGATGATGAGTTGTCTTTACGTAGATTGGAATGCTATTGAAAGAGAATCTTATGGTAATGAACTTCATAAAGTTGTCACATGGCGATTCACTGGAAAACAAAGATACGAATTTAGAAAATTCGCCTCAAGTAGTCCAGACGCAAAGAGGTCGATTGCTTGCCTAGGAAGAATGTTTCCAGATTTCACTGACGTAGATACTGAATCTACATTCTTTGAGAATTTCAATTTGGACATTTCTTGTTGGGATACTTCTAATGTGACTACTATGAAAGGAATGTTCACTGGTAACACATCTAAACACTTAAAAGAAATCATTTCTGGATGGGATGTGTCTAAAGTGACTGATTTGAGCTGTATGTTCGAGCCACCAAAAGATCTTATTAATCGTTGGTATTATAATCGTCGTCACCGTCGCCTATTGTGCAATCTCAACAATGAAACATTTTTAAGTTATAGTGAATGGTGCAGTTCAACGGGAAATTATGACGATGAAACCGAACCGTATACTTATGATTCTGATGAATGGTAACTTATGTATGTTCAATGGTGTAAAATACGTTGCAAGAAACATCCAAACTGGATGTCACCGACCAAATGAAAATGCCATTAGGCCACAAAAACAAATAAAAATTGAAAAAAAGAAAAAAACGACCGAAAGGTTTTTTGTATTGCGTGATTATTTTTTATTTTTTAAAAACATATAAATATAAAGGTATTTAAGTTGTTTAACAAAATGAATCAGAAACAAATATTAACAAATGTTATTGAACATAGAAATTCAAACATTATTATATATGGAGTACCTGGCTCAGGCAAAACAACTTTATTTAAGAGTGTGTTTGATAACATTAATGAAACGGCAACATTCATTAATGAAATCGAATTCAAAGTAAACAGTAAATATATCATATTTGATGCAATTGATTCAGAACAGGTTAATAATAAGAATTTAATCAATACGTTTTTAGAGCTAACGGAAACGAGACAATTTGATAATAAATCAAAACTTATTGTTATAAAAAATTTTGATTTGTTAAAAAGGGAACAAAAAATAATTTTTCGCGAAATTATCGAAAATCAAACTATTAATAGTATCTTTATTTTCATAACGTCGAATTTGAATAGGATTGATAATGCTATAAAATCAAGATGTTTCCTTTTGAAATGTAAACCAGATAAAGAACAATTGGATATATTTTTGAAATCACATAATATAAATGATGATAATAAAGAGAAAATCTTAAAAATAACTAAAAATTTCAAAATAGTAAAATCAATGATTGAATTACACAAACTTACAAATGAAATTATAGATGTAAATGATATGTATTTGAAACAAATAATTTCTGATATCAAAACGCAAAATAATTTCGCAAGTTTATTGAAAATATGTGAAAAATATTACAACCATAATATAAACTATATTCAAATTTTCAATAACCTTGATTTTTTAGATAAAGAAAAATTGATTGAATTCGATATATCAAACTCATTTAATACATTTTATATTATTTTCCTTGATATTTACAAAAATGTTAAAAATTTACAATAAATTTTTATATGTTTATATTAAAAGAGATGATATATAGCGATAACATTATAGATGCCAAAAACATTGAAAAAAATGAAATGAAAAACCATTTAAATTCCCAGAATACGATTGCATCTCCTATGATGCCTAATTTTGGAACATCGATCAATGCTTCCTTTAACGATAATAGTAATGATTTTATCACTTCGATGTCTGGGGAAAGAATTTCAAAAGAAGATTTTACACATGGTAATATGACTCCCTTTTTCGGTTCGAAAGTTATGCAGAATATTGATGTTGATCGAACTGAATCAACATTAGATCGCCACACAGGTGTGTCTAAATTAGATAAGCCTAAATCTGAAGTGCTTGAAAAAATGAACAAACGTAAAGATGACGTTTTTAGAAAAAGATTTGATTACGAAAATAGAGCTCGATATGCCCCAAGTATGTACAAACAGGGTGTCCCCCTCCAAGAGCCTATAAACGTTGGACCAGGCTTGAATGCAGGTTTCACTACTGCTCCTTCTGGAGGTTTCCAACAGCCTGATGCTAGAGACTACGCTGTTAAACGTGGGGTTGACCAGCTTCGTGCGAAGACAAATCCTAAAGTTACGTATGAGGCTCGTCATTTAGACGGTTTCAAAGGTTCAAGACGAGGATTACAGGCTGCTGTTGATCAGAATTGCGTTGTTAGAGTGCATGATTGGGGTGACATACGCTTGAATCCCAAAGCAGACAACAATAAGAATAAGGTACGAGTTCAGCATGTTTCTGCAGTGAAAAAATATGGACCAAAAGAAATTACCCTTTTTGGTGGATTAACAAAAAGCGTCAAGGGTTTAACACAGAGCCTTGTTGATAAGATTAGAGAGACTATAAAACATGAGACTATTTATGAATCAATAGGATTCGTCGGTGACAAGAACAAGTCAATTGCCTATTACGATCCTAATGATACAACTCGTGTCACAAAAAGGGAGACAACCGAACAGAACCATGTAGAGGGTATGATTGGTAATACTGCACACAATACCGGTTACAAAAAAACCGAAGATGCAATGAAAACCACACGTTATCAAACAACCCTTAAGAATGCAGATGGTAGTGATGGTAATTTGCAGGGTGTTACTCAGATATATGCGACACAAGACGATAATGCCAAAATCACAAAATCTGAAATTAGTTTGTCAGAATATACTGGGGGTGCTTTATCTGTTTCTAACAAACAGGTTACCAGTTATCAAGACGTATACAACGCGTCTCTGAATGAACTAAAAGAAGATATATCAAAGGGACGCGAACCAACAAAGACCTCAGTAAAGGTTGCTGGTGACAGCGATCACTTAGGTCTCATGGAATTATCAAATGAACAAGAAAACAGTTACCTAGCTCCCGCTTCTGACTCTAAATCTAATTTAGATTCTTCGAATTTCCCTATTAATGATAATAAAAAAGATGTATTAGCGGACGATCGCCTTGATATATCTATATTAGAGCAACTCAGAGAGAACGAATATGAGGTGATCATTAACGATATCGCAAACAATGTAGATAATTCATCTAAAAAAGTCACTTTTGATGTGACTGAAAACAATTCGTGTTAAACTTACAAATTTTCAACATCATCCATTGAGTGAATGTGTGTAAAAGGTAAATTTTGTGATATATTATCATTATCTACTGAATAGAATAAGTAATAGATATGAATTTTATCCAAATGTTGCAATAACCGCAATTTCTTTACAAGCGCAATATAAATTTCAAAACGTTCCTTTTGTTTCTTTTTAATATTGTCTTTTGGAAAATATGCGTCTGGATTCCAACGAATCACATACATAAATTTACCCATAATTCCGGTTTCTTCATAAATCTCTGATAAACGTCTTTCATCACATTCATAATTAGACCCACTGTGCTGATTTTCGTCGCATTCGGCCAACTCAACTGTATCTTGGAATAGATACAATTTATCTGGTCTATATAAAGAACATCCTCCAATAGATTTTAAAGATTTGTCGCTAGAGACTAAACCAACTATCCCCAAATTCTCATCTAAATAATCGGACCACTTGATTTCAATACGTGAAGACTTGCCCGTTACCTTTTTGAAACATTCGCGACAAATTTCATGAGTTCCGCAATGGTCTTTGTATTCGATCTTTGAATTTCTGTTATGAGCACAGAAGTCACATTCGTGATCGCCAATATCATGCACGAATTGGATGTGTTTTTTTAAATTACCATTATATTTAAATTTAGAATGACAATATTCGCATTTATGCCATATTACACATATATCATGAATATAGGCAAGATGTTGTTTTAAATTACCTTTTGATTTAAATTGAGAATCACATTGATCACATTTGAAATATGACACACCTATATCATGAGTGAATAATAGATGTTGTTTCAAATCGCCATTTGTTTTAAATTGAGAATCACAATGTTCGCAATTGAACCATTGAACGTCAATATCATGTTTGAATGATTTATGTCTTTTTAAATCATCATTTGATTTAAATTTAGAATCACACTGTTCGCAATCGTGCCAAATTACACCTATGTCGTGAACGCTAGCGAGATGTCTTGACAATTTACCATTATTTTTAAATTTAGAATCACAATGTTCGCAAATATGCCAAATTACACCTATATCATGAGTGAATAATAGATGTTGTTTCAATTCGCCATTTGATTTAAATTTAGAATCACAATGTTCGCAATTGAACCATTGAATACCGATTTCATGTTTGTATCTGAGGTGACGTTTTAATTCATCGTTTGATTTAAATTTAGAATCACAATGTTCGCAATGATACCAAACTACACCTATGTCATGAACTCCCTCTTTATGTCTTTTCAATTTACTCGGAAAATCAAAAGAAGCATCACACCCTTCAATATCACATGGACATTTTTTCTTAACAATATCAAGTTTACCTTCAAAAGTAGTTCCTTTTACAAATTGAGCCATAATAATTATATTATATGATATTTGTATAAAAATTTCCAAAACATTTTTAAAAAATTAATAAGCAAATTTAATCAACATTAGTAAAGTTTGATTTGTGATGAACACAAATCCTTACAAAAATTAATAAGGAATTTTAATGATATTTTGAATATTTTGATTTGTGATCATTAGAATTTTTATATGTGTATAATATATAAGATCATGTTTAATAATCTCAAAAAAATGATTACATCTGAAAATATGTTAATTCTTAAATCTTTAGTAGTAATCGGATTAGTTCTGTTTTTGATATTCGGTGTGACAAAAGAAAATTACGATAACACGAAATACACGAAATGGGCAGGTAAGGCTTATCAATTACCTTGGGAAAAATTGGGAAAAGACTCACAGTTGTCATATGATAGAGTTATGGGTGTAAATGTAAAAGATCGTAAGAAACAGTATCGTGAGGAAAAGATTTATTACTTGAATCAACTAATTTTTAAGGCACTAGAAGATGGAAAAGACGAATCGGTAATAAAAAAACTTCAGAATAAAGTAAAAAAAATTCAGAATAAACGATAAACAGAAGGAAGAAGGAAATTTAATGATATTTTGAATATTTGATTTGTGATGAATACAATTCCTTACAAATTTTTCATAAGGAATTATTCTCAAAATAAAAAACCTAATGGTTCTTCTAAATTTACTCGTGAAACCAAGGAGCATTTTCAAGATTGAAACTTTCAGCACAATAAAACATACCACTCACTTCAGTAACATTAGAAGTATTCCATCCTCTAATATGTTGATTGAAATTTTTAGCATTTTTAAACATCCAACACATACGAGTCACTTTAGAAACAACCCATTCACCAATGGGTTGATTGAAACTTTCAGCACTATTAAACATACCTCCCATATAAGTAACATTAGAAGTATTCCATACACCAATAGGTTGATTGAAATTTTTAGCACTGCAGAACATACAAGTCATATAAATCACATTAGAAGTATCCCATTCTTCAATGGGTTGATTGAAATTATCAGCACAACAGAACATATATTGCATATTAGTCACTTTAGAAACATCCCATTTCCCAATAGGTTGATTAAAATCAAAAGCCTCACAAAACATCTCACGCATATTAGTCACATTAGAAGTATCCCAGTCTCGAATATCTTGATTGAAACTTTTAGCACAATCAAACATACCGTTCATAGTAGAAACATTAGACGTATTCCATCCACCGATATTCTGATTGAATCTTAAAGCACGACAGAACATCTGAGACATATCAGTCACTTTAGACACATCCCATTTAGAAATATCTTCATTGAAATAATTACGAAATTGAAATAGTCTATTCATATCAGTAACTTCTGACGCGTTCCAATCTCCGATTTTACCATATTTCTTGATAATAGCGTTCCTTGTCTCACCACCTTCAAGATAGTCTTTGACAGCAACACGAATTGTTTCGTTGTTTAATGGCAAGTATTCAATATAAGGAATAATCTCGTAAAGTGCCACGAACTCGGACACATAACTCATTTTCTTCAAGTAAATTTGTTGTGAAATCATATAAGGTTTCAAGGTCGTTTTTTCATCATTTTTGTAAAAAAACCTTGAAACTCTATACAATTCCTTACAAATTTTTCATAAGGAAATTTAATGTGGTTTTTAATGTTTGATGTGTGTTTATCACAATTCCTTAACGTCTTTTGATAGGTTTTTTGATAATTATAGGTTTCTTAATAGGTTTCTTAATAGGTTTCTTAATAGGTGTTTTGATAGGTTTTTTTGGCATAAAAAAACCATCCCTTTTACAAATGTATGATTTCTTCTCTACATGTCTGCATTTTTCATAATTAGATTTCCACGGTTTTTTATTTTTGTAACTTTCCTTTGTCTTAAAAACAACGATGCATATAATAATCACTACAAAAGCAAGAATTAACATATTTTGAGGTGTAATCATTTTTTTGAGATTCTTCAAATTCATTGTATAACATATACATATATTTATTTTTCATCACAACCTCTTATTTATTACATAATCAAGTTTGCTACCATTCAAAGAAGTTTGCCAGCCATTTATAGTAATTTTTCCTTTATGTGTATTTTGGTGACATGCCTTACATAAAACAACTAAATTCGCCATATTATTCTTATGTATATTGTTAAGGAAACCATTTTGATCGGCATCCGCTTGCATTCCAATGTGATGAACATCTAACGGCAAATCTGTTTCTTTTTCAGGTGCATATCCACATATAGTGCAATTCTTTACAATTAACGATGAATTATATCTAGACTTAATAACCTTTTTTTCTTTAAAACCGTCGGTTTGTTCAAGCATTTTCTTAAAATTTTTATTTGTAAAAATATTTAGGGCAATTTTTGTCCCATAATTTATGTTCACAGGAAACCCGATTGTCAATTTCCTATCAAATATAATATCATCTTTTGTTTCAGTAATTTTTAAATATGCAATTGAAAGTGTTTCAATGCATTTTACTTTGTTAATTAGTTCAAAAAAATGGGAAGAAAATACAAAAGATGTTTTTTTTTCAGAAAGCCATTTAAGAGTACTCGATACTATTTCAGTAGCAGATTTGAGTTCTGTAGAACTACAACATTCATCCGCAATAACTAAACTATTGGAATCGCAATTAGTAATAATAGTTTCAATTTCATAAATCTCTGAAATGAAACTGGAATGATTTCTCGACAAATCATCGCCGTTCCCAAATCGTGTAAATACCTTTTTATAAGGTGTTAGAACACATTCATTTGCTGGAACAAATAACCCACTCTGAGCAAGTATTACAGCAATTCCAATTGATTTTAGGTATACACTCTTACCAACACTGTTTATCCCAAAAATAAGGTAATTGTTATTATTCAAATTCACATCATTTGCAACAAAAACATTGTTAGTATTTTTAAAGGCGTTTTCAACAAGAATATGTCGAAGGTCTTCACATTCAATTGAACTGGTATCACCTTCCTTTAAAATAGGGCGTTTTAAGTTTAATTTAAGGCTTGCCATTGCAATCGATTGAAAAACATCTGTCCAAGTTATTTTAAACGACACTTTCTTAATATATTCGTAATATTTGTAATAATTTTCATCGAAAAAAGCAATTATTTTTTCATTTGTTTTGACTTCAAGTTCTTTATTTAATTTCTCAAAATTTAAACTGAGTTTTTCCATTTCATTATTAGAAATTTTACAAATACTTGTTAAAATCTGATAATTGAAATCTTTAAATTTTTCCTTTAATTCCAACCCTCTTTTCCTCGACGTTTCAAAGATGAATCCGTTTTTTTCATTATGTTGTATTTTAACATCAACATCAAATGTTTTAGACAAAGTCTCAATTCTTTTATTTATCATATCAATTTCATTACAAATTTTATCAATTTCCTTTTCATTTTTAAAAAAATTCAAAGTATCTGTTTTGTCAATATCAAAATATGATTCAATTCTATTGATGTATTTTTTAAATTCTTCAAGAGTTTTACTTGATGGAATCCAACTGCAATCAAATTCCTTTAAATTTATTAGAACATCATAACATATTTTGTTTGATTTTATAATTTTTGTAATATCATATTTTTCAATTTTTCCAATTTCAATCTTTCTATTAAGACGTTCAATATTCGAAATTTTACTCAATTTATCGGTTATTTTGAAAATATCTTGATTGTCTAATATTTTCTGAATATTTTCATAACGTTTATTCAATTTGTCTATATCATAGATAGGATTTTGAATAATATTTGAAATTTTAATTGAACCTCCCGTTGTTTTACAAAAATCAACAAGTTTTACAACAGAATCTATATCGAGGACCTTATCAAATCCATTAAACTTTTCAAGAAATTCGCTTTGTTTTTGAATAATAGGCATTTTCAGATTTTTTACCAAACTTTCATTATGAAATTTAACGAATTCGAGTAAATTTATAGTATTTTCAATTGATTGGTCTAAAAGGATATTGAAACCGATTCTATCTTTAATGTGAATGTATAGATGTTTCAAATTAATAAAATATTCTTCGAGCTGATCTACGATCTGATTGTCTTTCTTTTTATTGAACGTTTTCTGATGAACTAAAATTTTGTCATTCTTATAAGGAATATTTGTTATTAGTTCTGATACTTTATGTTGCTTTACAAACATATTTAAGAATTCATTTGTATTTTTGATAATATTGTTATTGACAATTACAGTTGTTTCCCCTAAATTTGTGTCAAAGATTGATAAATGAACATAATATTCTTCTTCATCATCCTTTTCGAAAAATACAGATGCAATCAATGATTCATTTGAATCGAAATTACTCCCATTAGAAACCACATTAGTTACTTTTCTTTCTATTTTTCCTGATGAATTAACGCTCTGATTCATATAAACAATACTATAGTTATTCTTTAAAAGCTTCTTTTCAAATCTTTCGGTAGCGTGATCCGGAAATCCACACATATAGATAGAAGTATTGTTAGATTTCTTGGATGCTATTTTAAGGTCAAGTAATTCATTAGCAATCTTAATTTGCCAATCATCTATTTTAAACGCGTATACTTCATAGAAAGATCCAGTCTGACAGAGTATTATTGTTTTTTTACCGAACTTTTCAACATATTCATTTTGAATTTTAATGTATTGATCGATTAATGACATAATATTAAAATTCACAAGTTTCTTATTTTTATATGAAATTTTTTTTGGTGTGCGTTAAAATTCAAAATTTTTTTATATAAATTTAGTTATAATTATGTTCGATTCTGCGTGTCTTCAAAAAGCGGCTTCGATAGCACACGAAAAAGATAAAGTTGTTGCATTTGACTATTATGATGACTCTGTTAATAAAGAATGTAAGATTGTTAAATCCGGAGACGAAAAGCTATTATACAAATCTAATGATGAGTACACGTCTCCTTTAGTAGCAATGTTTAGAGTCGGAACTGATATTATTCTAGAGACACAAAATACAATTTACATCGTTTCCGGTAAAATGATTTAATATACAAAAAATTCTCTTTAATTTTTATATATGTTTAAAATAATATAAATGAACGATTCTGTGCTTCTCAACGCCAAACAGCAGTATACGGACAGACTTGTTAAAAAGTTGGCAATTCCAATCTCTGATTTTATCGACGAATTATCGTGTAAATGTAAAGAAGACGCATATGAGGGTAATGAAGAAGATGATACCCTTGTCTATATTCAGAATGAATTAGAGGAAATTGCTAAATATGATGAAAAGAAGATAAAATCGGTTTCTTCAAATATTAAAGCTAGAACAGAATGTGAATATTTAGAAGAGCTTCTTCAGTCAGTATTTATCCTCCACACAAAAGTACTAAATTCCGCTTTAACCAAGAATAAGGAGGCAAAACCTGAAGTTGTAATTCCGTCGATAGAAACTTTTATTTACAAGTGCTTAAAAAATTCCGCTCGAGTCATTTGGAAGCAAGTATACATGTTTGAAGACATAGTAAATGAGTGTGAAACTCAAAAAAACAAAAATCAACTCGAAATAATAGTTGAGAAATGTATTTTTGAGACAATTAACGAGCTCCTTCCTATTGACAAACTTGTTATGTTGAACGTTAAAGAATACTACAACGATTCGTCCAGTGATTCAGAGGACTCTGATGAAGAAGAAATTCCTAAGAAAAAGGGAAATAAAAAGAAGTTCTTCCCTAAGAAACGCTTTGGAGGCTATGCCGATTCAGATGATGACGACGATGATGATATGATGCCAACACCTATGTCCGAGCCAATGCCCGCCCCAATGCCAGCCCCAATGCCAGCACCGATGCCTGCTCCAATGCCTGCCCCTGCACAACCCCAGTTTAAAACCGTAGAAATAGATCAGAATTCAACAAATATGTTAGACTCAGTAAACGCTTCGGAAATGCCAGGACAGCAGTCAAGAGTTCAGTTTGACCCTAGTTTAAACCCTCCTAATGTTAATGTTTGAAATTAGTGAAATTTGTTTTTGACACAATTCTTTACTTGAATGTCGATAAATTTATTGAAACCAACTTGACGCGTAATCATCAGTGGTACTTTGCCTTCATGAAACTCTTTTTCGAATATATCTTCGATATTATCGGTAACATTTACGTCTACCTTTGGTGGAAAACCATCGGTTAATTGCTGGGTGCGAACGCCTTTGATTCTCGCAAATTCATACTTGGTCAAAATAATAGGTTTTCCTGTGTCCATAATTTTAATTACTTAAATATATATAAAAATTTTCAAAACATTTTTGAAAAAATGATAAGGAATTTTAATCAATATTTTCAACTTTTACTTGTGTTCATCACAACCCCTAATAAAATTTTGTGCGTTGTTTTCAAATTTTTTTTTATATAAATACAATTTATGTTGAAAAAAACATGTATTATACGTCTAACTATTTCAAAAGTGCGAGCAGAGCCGGAGGCATAATTTTCAATAAAAATTTAACGCAAATCTTATTAGTTTTAAATAAATTATCGTATTTAAAAGGTGAGTTTAAGTATGGCCTACCTAAAGGACACATCGAGTCATGTGACAATTTCGATTTTAAAACTTCAGCCCAAAGAGAAATTTTAGAGGAGACAGGAATTTTTTTCCCTATTACAGAATTTAAGAATTGCATAAAGATTTGCGATACAATATATTATATATTAAAAATAGATAGTAATGATAACGTTTTCATTCCTCAAGATAAAAAAGAGATTGCGTATTGTGGATTTTTTGATATTTCTTCTATCTATCACATTAATACTAATCGAACTCTGCAAAAAGCATTAAAACAGCTAGACCGGTTAAAGGCATTTTTGAAATAAAATTCCTTATAAAATTTTGAAAAATGTTGCGTAAAAATTTATGAAAAATTATATAATTGTTAATTGTTAAACGATCATGTTGATTTCACAAAATTTCAATGGCATTTCGATATCAATATGTGTTGATAATGAAGAGTTTGAAAAGAATAAGGAAAACTTTACCGAATTGAATGAAATATGTTGTGAGGTTATGAGCCGTGTCTCGATTTTAATGTTGCATTCTAATGATGATGACAATGTATATGAAGAATCTATTGAAGCCTTAACAGAAAGTGAAAGTGAAAGTGAAACGGATGAAGATGACGATGATGATAATTTGACAGTTGATTCAGATGAACGTGATAAAATTAATTTAAAAGCCTCAATCAATAATGATATGATTTTGTCAATCTTACAGAAGAGAAACGCTCAAGATGCTATTGAAATTCTAAAAAAAGAAGAAACTGAACTAATTTATATTGAAAACACGACCAAATCAGATCGTCTTTGGGCTCATGAAAATTTATGTAATGATTTTGACATCCGTTCTATTCACATAAATGGAGATTTTGTTTTATCTTTCAAGAAAGTTCAACAACCTGACAAAGTTCAATAAAAATTCCTTATTAAACTCACAACCTTCAATCACTTCAATAAATTTCATTGATAAAATCACAAAAAATATTAAAAAAAAGACCCTAAAACCCCATATATATATATATATACTATAAACTGAAATTTTCCTTGGTGTAGAACTAAAACGCTGTTTAGTTCTACACCAATATATTTATCAGGCCTCGCAGCGAGGCCGAAAGCAAGAGATTCGCCTCACAAAGCGAGGAAGAAATTCCACACAACAAGGGATTCGTCCTAATATTGAATTACCAAGATAATCGGTTTAATTATCTTGGTAAAATCCATTCATATCATTTGAGAAGTATAAAATACATCTCAAATTTGCAGATTATACAATAAGTATAATAGATAATAATGGAAAATAATCAAATAATGAATTCATCAACTAAAATTCCTAATGAAATTTCTAAAAATGTTTCTGGGAAAAATAAGGAAAATGATGACAAAATAAAAAATCACATGATCGAATATAATGAGGATTTTTACACGATAAAGGATGATGTTTCTATTAGTGTTTTGAAAGAAATTGAAGCACCAAATGGAACAATCATAAGGCGTATAATGTTCTTCAACAACAATAAAAAGACCAAAATCTGGGTTGATTCAAATAATATCGTTCTTATAAAGAAAGGTAATGATTACATAGAAAGCTCTTATAAATTTGATGAAGATGACGTTGAAATTAAAAAATAATGTAAAAGGGATATTTTATATCCTATGGTTTTTTATTTGAATATCTCAAAAGAGCACCTAAAATCTTTATTAATCAACATTACACCTGCAGCGTTGTCAAACTCCCCTCCATATCGAGGTGCAGAGAACACTGTCACAAGTTTCCGATTTGCGAAAAATTCGTATCCATCTTCAACGCAAAAATGACCTCGAATAATCAAATCGACTCCTATTTTCCTCATAAACTCGTTTAAAGCCTTCTTTCCAAATTCAAAACTAACTCCACGTTCAGATTCTCGAAACGTTTCAATTTCGTTCGTTGGATCCGACCAAAGCAGATCGCAGATTAGCCCATCATCTGGAACATCACATGGCTTTTTTAACGCTTCGATACAGGATAGACTATTCATTTTATCCGAAATGCCTCCATGACAGCAAAAGGCAAGCGGATCGTTTTTAACAATACCAACCGTCGCAGCAATAGATAGAGTATTGAAAACATCGATGAATTTTTTCCAAAGTTTGATAGAATGACGACGCTTGCATTCATCGTAAAAGCCGTATTCATATGACACATCTGCTGTTTCATGATTTCCGCGAAGAAGAATTAAGGAATTTCTATACATGATTTTATAACAAAAAAGTGTCAAAATAGTTTCTAAGCTTTGTTTGCCTCTGTCCACGTAATCTCCTAAAAACATATAACGGTTTGACTCGCTTGGAACACCTAATCTATTGAAAATTTCAAGAAGATCTGGAAATTGACCATGAAGGTCACCTACGATCTTTAATGGAGCAATAGTTCTAATCAACATTTTCTCACTTAAAAATAAGGAACGAGCTTGTTTCAATACCCAGTCAATCGCTTCAAGAGGTATTGGCAAATCATTGACGTTCTTATTTTGTTTTAATGTGGTTATTAACTTTTGACAATATTCATTTATAACTGTTTGAGTTGACATTAATATTATAATCTTTTAAAATTTTGTTAAAAATACGCATAATTAAACAATAGAGTTGTTTATGAAAATTTCGCGTGAATGGTTTGTTTCTAAATCATCAAAGTATTCATTTTGAATTGCTTCTTTTATAATCTTCTGCGGAGAGCTGAATTTTGCAATTTTAAGAATAGGAATTTGATGATTTTCATCCAATTTTAAATATTCTCTGTGTCTAACAATTAAAGACGATATGGAAAATCCGATGGGTTTTCCTGTTATACATATAAAGTTAGAAAGTAATTTCAACCAAAAATCATCAACTTTAGAACCGAAAAAATCTTTCAATTGTTCCATCAAATATTCATTTACTTTATCTATTCCATATGATTTATATATTATAGATACCTTTTCATCAGAGCAATTCAATACTTTTTCTAATTGATCTGTCGCATCTGTAAAGTCTTCACCGGAACTTGCGTAATGAAAACTATCAAGAATTGATTGAGTAATTGGAGGAGTTATGCAACTGACAGCATATAATCCAATATTACGGATATGTTTGAATTTTTCTGGAACTTTAATATCTAAAATGAAACTTCCTTCTCGTACTTCATCATTTTCTTTATCATATATTAGATCATCTAAATGATAGGAAAGTCTTCGTGAAATGTAACCGGCCTTTGATGTTTTTAAGGAACTTGAAATTTGACTAATACGACATTTTTTAATTTCATCAAAATATTTTTCATCTGCTAAACCGTGTAGATATTCACGAATCTTTATTTTGTGATTTTTATTTCCCTTTGCTTTAGTATCAATCATGAAATCTATTTCATTTAAATCGAAACCAACACTAAAACCATTAAAATAGCATTCTTTTAATCCAATATCATACATATTTTTCATGTTCTCTAAAACATCCTGACTTTGTATAATTTCATTTTGAATTTCATATTTATCTTTGTAATCATATAAGCAATTTCCAATTACAGCGTCTTGTATTATCGATGGATTTAGAGAATTGTTGGCCATATCAAATAATTCATTCTTTATGTGCAATTCTTCTAACAATTTATTATTCATTTGAGGTAAATGAATGTTAAGTTCATCTCCGTCAAAATCTCCATCAAATAAAGAGAGAACTCCTGGATGTAACTGAATCGTATTAGTGTGATTCCACACCACATTCATTGAAACAAAATTTGATGTTCGAAGTGTTGGCTGACGATTCACAATTACAAGTTCGCCTTCTTTTAAAGATCTAACAATTAGTTGTCCTTTAATAGGTTTTTTAAACCGCGAATCAAATTTCTTTTTGTTTTCTATAACATATAATATATCATCTGTTTGGTTTTCGTAAATCTCTGTTAATGTTAATATTTTTTTGAATTTTATTGGTAATGATACTTCATTAAGCCTTAAAAATGTATTTCCTGTCATCACAGCACGAGCACAGTAATTCGTCCTTTTACCGGCGAGATCTCTGCGAAATCTGCCGTTTTTTCCAGTTCCTACTCTTATCTTCAATTCTGCTTGAATCTTATCGCGTATTTGTTCGACTTTTTCATCATCTTCTTTCAAAAAGGAATCATTCAATTGTTCATATAATATTTTCAAATTGTCTTTAAAAATTCCATCGAAATTCAAGATGTCGGGCATACATTTATTAGGCAAAACAATAGTAGTTCCTATTGTTGTAATATTATCAGATTCAAAAAATTTTGAATAATTTGGTATTTCATTTTTTTGATCTTCTGATAAAATATGAAATGAAATACCAGATATCATTTTGTTTTGTCTTTTGTGAAATCAAAACAAACAAAAATGAAATTCCAAAATATACATTTTGAGAAATTTTATAATACATTTTCTTTATTTTTACCAAATTATGAAATATGTTTTATATCAAAAAAACAGGAAGAAATTGAAATAAACAATTGTTTCAAACATTATAAAACTTTCACATTAGATTTGATAAACCTAACAAATGGTAATATAATAAAGATATGTGGTATGACTACAAGAGGATATTTTATCATTAATGGTTCAGCGTATGTATGGCCTTTTAAAGAGATTAGTATACCAAATCGAATTTACAAATTCAATGATTATATCGAATGTTGGACGGCAAAAAGGAACAGACCTTGGACGATGTATTCTGGTAGAATGAAATTATTTGTTCATAAGGAGGTGTTATGTGTAGAACAGAGATATGGGGATTCAAAATACTCGTTAAAGAAATACCTTGAGAATTTGAAACTCAATGATAAAGAACTGTTGGAATATTTTGAAAATAATGACAAATTCAAATTATCATATGTTGAATTAAAAGATGAAGAAACTATTGACAATTTTGAATCACCTTTTATACAAAATTTTGATGAATATGAAAAGAAACTGAAATATCTACGTAAAATGATTGAAATGTTGTTTTCAACAATTGAACCTGATGATCCTAATGATATTGAAAACAAGAGAATAATTTCGACCGAATTTTTTGTTGGATCGTTGTGTGAAAATATTGAAGAAAATACCAAGATTATGAATATCATGATTAAGAGAATACACGCAAACGGTCAATTCATTGATAGGAAAAATTATTTTGATTATATTTCAACTATATCAAAAGTTGTACGAGGATCATCGAATCATTCGTGTAATTACACAAAACGTGAATGTCATAATTCTCACTTTGGCGTCTATTGTCCGTATCGTGCAACAGAAGGTGAATCAATTGGTCTTTCGAGTGATCTTGTTCCGGGTATTACGATTCTTAATTTTGAAAAAGAAACAGATGATTCATTGAATGGCAATTGTAATGGTGGCAGAATTATTCCATCAAATAAATATGATACCGGTATCGTATCAAAGCAAATACTATTTAAAAGGCATTTGCCGCCTGTGAGAATTAGTTATGCTGTTACACATGTTCGTCAAGCATTGAATAGCGTATATTCACAAAAGCCGATTATTCAATCGAACACAGCAGATATTTGTATGATTAACGGTCAAAATGTTCTAGTCGCTGTTTCATCATATATGGGATTAAACATCGAAGATGCCCTTGTTATCAATCAAGATTTTGTAAATCGCGGTGGATTTCAAAGTCTTATCAAAAAACGTTTCAAAATAAAAAAGAAACCTAAAGAAACATTTGAAAAAATACCAAAAAATTTTGATATCATTGGTAAAAATGAATTAATGCTTATCAAAATTGATTTAAATGGTAAGAAGACGTATTATCGAAATGAGATGTCAGCTTCTATAAGGATTATTGATATAATTGTTAATAAAAATGATGTTTATTGGGAGCAAGAATGTATACACAAAATCGAAATTGGTGACAAACTTTCAACTCGATCAGGACAAAAGGGTGTCGTTGGAGCTATTGTTCCATCATGTGATTTGATATATAATCGATATGGTGAAGCTCCTGATATCGTAATAAACCCGTGTCATTTGCCTTCGAGAATGTCAATTTCTCAATTATTGGAATCTTTCTTTGGACTGCGTGCTATTATAAAAGGTTGTCGTTTAAATGATATCGACACCGTTGTTTATGATTATAAAAATAATCATGGCAAAGAGTATTTTTGGTGTGGTAAAACTGGAAAAGAAATAAAAAATAAAATCTTCTTTGGCCCCGTGTTCTATATGCCACTTCATCACCTGTCTTATAAAAAATGTCGTGCACGTAACACAGGATTTTGCGATACTCTGACCGGACAACCACTTAAGACAGGAAAGGCACTACGCATTGGTGAAATGGAACGAGATGCAATAATTGCACGCGGTCAAAATCAAATTTTACATGAACGATTCTCATATGATTTTCAAATGACATCAGTCTGTCAAAGCTGTGGATGGCTCGAACCAAATTTTAAATGCTGCTCAAATCAGAAAATTGTACGTGTCTCAATATCAAAAACGACGATATTAATGCTTTATGAGATTTATGCCCAAAATATTTTTCCAAAACTTGAGCTAAAAAACATGTAAAGTTTGATTTGAGTTATTTTAGAATCAAATAGAATTAAACTTCTCTTTAACGTAATCGGGAACGTCAATATCCCAAAATTTCTTAAAATGTTCTGGCATCCAATGGAAAGGTGTGTTAAATTCTTCACAAACAAACGCAATGTTTGTTCCACAATAATTTTCATTGTTATTATATCTATCATAAGACATATGCCAATCTTTACAAGCACTAAGACTCATTGGAATATTTGTATATTCACAACGAAAACGATACTTACAAACCTTATCATAAAATGTAAGGAATAAGTCTTTGTATTCGCCTGATTTCCAACCTTGTTTTTTTTTATTACTTCTTTCATTGGCAAATCTGTTTGCGAGAAATGTTAATTCGGTATGATTTTCAATTTTAACATCATATTTTCTATAATTCTCAACAATCTTTATTGACTCATTAATCATTTTATCAATACGGTCTTTTCGTTCTTGTGAATCTTCACGTGTACTTAATTCTTTAACAAGGTTGAATTTCTCCACAGACCACTGGGCTTTTCCAGGAGAGCAATCAGGAAACTCATTATAAATTTTATGTTTTGTAAACTCTTTAATATAAATTGTCATATAGTTGGTTTCAGGGCAAATATTAATTTTACTTGATACATTATCATAATATACACAATATTCAATATACTTATTATTGTCATCAATTTCATAGTCATCTTGATATATGCTTTTCCAATATTCCATAGCCAATTTAAAACGACCTTGTAATGTTTTGAGCATTTTTTTGCCAAAAGATTTTTTATTTCCTTCTTTATTCGTAACATCAAAACTTTCACATGTCTTATTATATTTCATCATATTCGGTAAATATATCATTTCTTCATTAACTTCATCTTCATTATTAAAATCAATATTGAAATTAATTACCTTTTTATAGACAGTTCCATTTGTTAAATTTTGACCTTGTTTATTAGAAATTCTTGGAATTGTATCTGGTGTTTCCAAGATTTGTATTCTCATTTCACTTGTAATAATAGTTGAACCTTCAACATTAACTGGATTTGAACCAGATTGAAATAATTGACAAATCGCTTTTACATTATCTGTATTATTATTGTAACCTCTTATTGACTCGTTAAGTCTTTCTGGTGAGATGGTATTATAACAACCTTGATTTACAGTTAGTAGTTCTCCTGAATAGAAACATTTGTTTTCTTGTTCTTTTATTAATTTATCTAAAATTTTCTTGTAATATTCTATTGGTTTCCGGATGTCTGTTGGTGTATTCTGTTGCATATCATTTGCGACACTATCAAGAACATTTTCTTTATGATCTGCTTTACAACATTCCTTACATTTAAGCTTACTCATTGGAAATTCACTATATGATTTTTCTACACCACATTCCTTACACGTTCTTGTATCTTTGTTCTTAATGGCTTCTTCGTGTTTTTTCTTTGCCCGAGCATAATTTTTGACATTTGTACATTTCTTACATTGATAATATCTTTTATAATATTCACCAAGTAATTTAAATTCACCACATACATTACACTTTCTTTTATCATTCATTTTTACAAATCCTGATAATTGTGTACAAATTTTTAAAACATTTTTGAAAAAATAATAAGGAATTTTAATCAAGATTTTCAAATTTTGATTTGTGATCATCACATTTCCTTATTAATCTTTATTTACAAATAATACTTAATTTCATGAACATCGATATAAATAGCATGAGTTGAAAATTGCACCTTATACATGGGAGAGCCATCTCTATTACGAACAATCTTAATAATTTTGCCTGTAAAGTGGCCTGTCGTCTGTGTAATTGGATTCAACATATACTTTTTGATACATTTGCCTATATTTGATCTTAAATCGCTATCCTTATTTGCAACCATACATTTATTTACATTCAAAAGATCATTTAAGTTGATAGCACCAATACTATCACTAACTGCAATAACATGCGCGCATACAGCAAAATCGGAGAACACACCGCAATCACATTTCATTTCATTTGCCTTTTCATTAAAACGAATTGTTCGAAAAGAATTGCACTTTTTTAAATGATTCAAATCAAAATTTGCACTATCTTCAATTTTTCCTTTTATAGAATTATTCGATTTTTCTATTCTTTCCTTATCTATTTCAATTCCTATAAATGAAGAACGATTTACAAGATAAATTTGATCTTCGTTTGATATATAGTTATTAGTGTTGTTATCTTTATTTGTTTTAAACAAATGTTCGACGAGTATCTGTATTTGGTTATTGTTCAAACTTTCTAAAAGTTTAAAATCGATTTTTTTCTTTTCAAGAACGCTTCGAGGTAAAGCAGAACGGATCAAAGCATGATTCAATTGTTTCTTATCAATACAATATCTACCATCTGGATCAAAACATTTCCCTGTTAAATCACAAATAATTTTAAATACAAAGCATTCTTTTATGAAAATTTTGTTTGTTTTGCTATGAAAGGCCGAAATTCCGGATAAATTAGCGTGTTCTTTTTTATAATCATCGCGTGTTTCAAATTTATCAACGATGCGGCATATATGATACCCATCGCTATTTTCGTTAAAGTAATGTCTATCAGAAATCATGATAATCTTATCAGAAAATTCAAATAATTTATCAGAAATATTAGATTCCAAATCAACATAATTCCATTTCGAATGTGTTGTGATGTCTCTGTATCTTATACTAGGGATTTTTTGTTTATTAAGGTGAATTTTTTTAATATTTATAAAACTTTCATAAGACAATTTATTCGCTTGTATGAGCATATCTCTTTGAAAATGTTCATTTGTAGCTTGAAATGTATAATCTTTATTTTCATCAATGGATTTCGATGCTAATTCTAAAACACCTTTTACACCATGAGAAAGGAATAACGAACCGTTAGATCGAAGAACGGACATATTGTTCAATGACCTATTGAACCTTTCATTAGTTTGCGTATCCTTAGATAGACCGGGTAATTTCGTAACAAATCTAAAATTAAACGATTCACAAATATTTTGTATTTTGTCAGAAGAATTTGAATCATATTTTGAATTCAAATACTTTTTACAATATTCATAATGAGCATAGTACTCATATTCAGATCTGGTTTCTTGCAATATTTGTAAGACACTTGCGTAATCGTTTGCTAATATGGAGTTTTTTGAAGCATAGCTTTCGAAAGGGCGGCGAATCACGTGTGCCCAACACGAAATGATTACAGCATTTGTAAATACAACTTTTGATGCTCCTTGAAACGCAAGAGACATATCAGTTGTGACACATTTTACCTTTGAAATTACATCACTTCTCGAATAACCAAGAAAACCACAAGCTTTTATGAGAGAATTGAAAATGGATATTGTTCCCTTTTTTGTTTCACTTCTTGCTATTGCAAACAAAATAGGCTTGAAAGTATGTTTCCACTTTTTACGGCATAAATCCCATTCAACAATAGCCGAACCCAATACAATAAGAGTCCAGTCGGTATTACTAATTTTACCTGAATTGATAGTTTTGAACGTACCATCAAGAGTTAATTGAATACTTTCATTTTTCATAATTTTATAAAGATTCTGCGAAATCAACTCCTTTGATGTAAATACAATATTATCATATTTATTTAATTGTTGATGTTCTTCAATTTCACTAGATAGTGTAATTACATCAATGTCTGTCAAATTATCAAATTGAATTTTTGAAAGTATATATCCATTATTAAAGAATTGTGAACGATCTTCGCGAATATTTAGATTCAAACTTGTATTTTTTATATTTCTTTTTTCTTTTGAAATCACCTTATCAATTATTTCCAATGATTTTATTTTAAATTCTGATGAAATGAGCTTACGGATTGCGTCTTTTGAGACTCCATTTACAAGATATTCGTATACTTTTTTATAAACTTTTTGATTTATTACTATATTCCCGTTTATAGTATTATATGGTTTAGAATCATCACAATTTTGATTAATCTCAAGAACAACTTCATCCGTTTCTAGATTATAACTAAGCCTAATTTTTGTATTACAATTGTGATGAAAACAACATCTACAATATATATGATTGTTCGTTTTGTAAATTTTGAAGTTTCCGTGAAAATAATTTTTTAATAAAGCTTTACGGAAGAATTTCGTATACTTATTGAAATGACATTTTACAATATCGAGAACTTTCCATTTGATAATATTTTTAATTGGATTAATAATGGTTATAGAATCTTCATCATCTGAAATAGGAATCTCCATAGCAAACTACATACAGAACTACATACGCTCTATACTCTCCAGTTCCAGGCCAAAAATTATAATATTTTTGATGAAATTTATAAGGAATTTTGGGAGTAATTTTATAAAGCACTATCTAGACTAATATATTCTACTTTGTATATGGGGATATAGGACATGGGTATTGTCGGGCTTGTTCTTGGTGTTCTTAAGGTTTCTTGTCCTTAGGGGGTCTCCCTCTGGGCTTCTTTTCGATGACATCAAGAGTCTTGTCCTTAGGGGGACGACCACGTTTCTTCTTTACAACAGGAATAGTCGAATCATCAGTTGATGCAAATAACGAATCAAATTTAGTCTTGAAGCTTTTAACGCGTTCATATGATATCGAAGCATCAGATGTTGAAGCAATGACATTTTGAAGAAGTTCTAAATTATTTTCAAGCGATTTGAATGAGGATAAAAGTAGACCATTTTCAGTAGTCGTCTTCGTTGAAACAGGGACAATTTTTTTGGGTGCGACAGGCTTTGACGCGACAGGCTTTGACGCGACAGGCTTTGACGCGACAGGCTTTGACGCGACAGGCTTTGACGCGACAGGCTTTGA
>Ga0257110_1000158_pt1 | contig 35759 bp, 37 predicted proteins | sample LP_taG_7_FD_190184 | JGI IMG/M metagenome (GOLD analysis project Ga0257110, IMG submission 190184) | Marine microbial communities from Northeast Subartic Pacific Ocean, Canada - LP_J_2015_P26_10m | ecosystem: Environmental > Aquatic > Marine > Oceanic | place: Canada: Northeast Subartic Pacific...
TGCTCGTTGTCTGCTAAAAATTGCGCGGTGAGCCCAGCGACATCACATTGTTCCCAGTAGCCGTTGGCTACTTCGCATCCATCGACGTAACACTCGAAGCGAGCGGCAACAGCACCGCGATCAACCGCCATCGTTCTGGCCAGAGCAGCTTGCGATACCGGAAATTCCGTCACAAAAACAACACCCCAGTCACGGATTTTAGACTCAATGCAATGGCTCATTAACAACGCCAAGGCAGCGTCGTAATCGAGATCAGGAGGAATATCACCAATGCGCTGATGGGCAACGTCAAGTAATTGAGGACGGCCAATGCCGGGTTCAAAGAGGTCAACGCTCAGGTGCTCTTGAAACAACGCGCGATACGTCCATACCTGCCAGCCAGTCCGGCCCAGCATCTCGCATATCAATTCAGCTACCTCACGAATTAACATCCGATGGTCCCAGTCAACTCGATACCACTCCAGCAGTGAAAACTCAGGGTTATGATGACGACCCGACTCTTCTTTTCGAAATGCTTTGCTGATCTGAAAAATATCGCCTGATCCAGCCGCGAGTAACCGCTTCATCGCAAACTCCGGTGAGGTTTGCAGGAACCGATAAGGGCTCGCGCCCATAACATCGGTCGAGACTGCAAACACCTCAAGATTAGGATCAGGAACGGTTGCCTGAGCAAGCAGTGGCGTCTCCACCTCCATCACATTTCGCGTTGCAAAAAAGTCGCGAAGCTGATGCAGTAATCTCGCTCGGGCCGCGATCGTATCGAGCGACGCAGAGGGTCGCCAATCGCTCATCGGTTAGCTTTTGCTGGCGCGACTCACGTATTCGCCACTTCGCGTGTCAATACGAATCACTTCTCCCTCGGTAATAAAAAGCGGCACTCGCACCACGGCACCGGTACTCAACGTCGCGGGCTTGCTCCCACCTTGTGCAGTATCGCCTTTCAAGCCGGGATCGGTTTCTGTTATGGCCAGTTCGATAAAGTTCGGTGGAGTGATCGCCAGTGGTGCACCGTTATACAACGTCACTTCGTATTGCTCCTGTTCTTTAAGCCACTTTTCAGTCTCTGCCACCGCGTCGCGATCTGCAGCGAATTGCTCGTAGGACGCGGGGTCCATGAAATACCAAAACTCGCCATCGGTATACGAGTACTCAAGCGTCATATCCATGACGTCTGCTCCCTCGAGCGAGTCACCGGACTTAAAGGTACGCTCCCAAACCCTACCCGATTTCAAGTTGCGCATTTTCACACGGTTAAATGCCTGCCCTTTACCCGGCTTCACGAACTCATTTTCAAGGATCGAGCAGGGGTCGCCATCCAGCATAACCTTCAGGCCAGATTTGAATTCATTCGTCGAGAAGCTTGCCATTATCGGGGACCCATTTGGTAAAGAAGACTATGATACCGCAGGCAATTACCAAGGTGCATCTGCCGATTTTCACGCCGCTGCAAATTCACCCTCGTGACCCATCAAATAGCAGACACCATCGAGACCGATATGCGTGATTTCAATCGGGCTTGCTGCTCGGACCGCAGGCTTGGCGTGAAACGCGACGCCAAGACCGGCAAGCGCCATCATAGACAGGTCGTTTGCGCCATCACCCACAGCAATACAATGCTCGGTGTGAATGCCCAGCCGACTTGCTAGAGCCCCTAATGCTTCCGCCTTGTACTCTCGGTTCACAATGGGAGGGACAACTTTTCCCGTCACTTTACCGCCTCTAATCTCCAGCTCATTCGCAACGACATGATCAAATCCATAATCGTTTTTTAAACGCTCCGCGATCGGAATAAATCCGCCGGAAAAAATCGCCAGCTTGAGGCCACGCGCTTTTAAGGTTGTCGCCATCTCGCTGAGACCCGATTGCAAGGGCAGTTGATCGGCGAGCTCGTCGACCACTCCCGCATCTAGCCCTTCTAATAATGCTAAACGCGTGCGAAAACTCTCGTCGAAGTCGAGCTCACCGCGCATGGCGCGGTCTGTAATCTCTGCCACCTGGGCACCAACGCCAGCAACGCGTGCCAACTCGTCGATGACCTCACAAGAGATGAGTGTGGAATCCATATCGAACACCGCTAGCCCGTAAGGGCGACAACGGGATAAGCGCGACTGCAGAGCGATATCGGCACCGTGTTCATCAGACAACTGTCGTAACTGGGCCGATAACCTCTCGGGATCAGGACAATCGATCAGAAACTTGATCACCTCCCGATGGTCGGCGAGTGATGCCGGTACGGCTACCCTATGGGCTTCGACAACCTGGCCCTGAACGGCGGATACGGCATTTTCGATCAACATCCGATTAACAAGCGCCCCTGCGGGAGCCATTACCACGATCACATGCATCTGATCTGTCACAAAAAAGTTCCTGAAAAAAACGAGGGCTAGGGCAATCTGCTCCCTAGGATCGGTCTGTTAGAGTTTATACTGAACGGGTGTCAATGGAGGCATCCTTTTGCAGCAGCTCATCCAACGATTACGCAATCAGCCCCTGTCGCAGCAGCTCGCGCTTGCGGCGACAGGCTGGTGTCTGCTGGCCACGCTGATACTCGTCGCAGTCGCTGCGAAATCAACCCAGTCGATTCAACATCAAACACTAACCCAGCACGCTCACGCCGCAGCCCAGCAGTTGGCCGCCAGAGCGAGTAATGAGCTGGCGACAGGGGATCGACTCGGCTTATCAGCCGAACTGCAGTTTTTCACCGATCAAGCGTTATTTGCCGGCGCAAGGGCATTGGATATCGAAGGCACGGAGCTGGCGATATCGGGCTTTATACCCGCGGGTGCCAATGCTTATGAGCAAACAATGTCCATTGATGGCAATACCGCGGGCACGGTCGCGCTTTATTTGGATCTGAGCAAACAACAAACCGCCAGAGAGACCCTCATTTGGGGGCTCATTGCACTCTCTGTGTTACTCAGCACCGCGGTCTATGCGCTGACACGCCCAATGGGACAGCGCCTCGCCCGAAATATTAATGACGCGGTGGCACAACTTGATGCCATCAGTGATGAAGCCTCGGTGTCGGTCAACGAAGTCGATAAACTGAAAGACCGCATCGACTCGCTGCCACTTGATTTACTGCGATCCCGGGATATCCAGACCCAAGGTGACGAGCATTATCACGATACGGCTATTTTATGTATCGCGCTGAAAACCCTGCCAACCTACCTCGAGACGCTCGATGAATCGCGTCTGCAGGCGTACGTCTCATCTCTCCACCGGATGGCCTACGGCAGCGCCGGATTTTACGGAGGCGAGCTCTCGGTCATTCGGCAATTCGGCTTGGCCATTTTCTTCACCGGATCACTGTCGGTCGGATCACCCGTGTTGCGCGCCGCCAGTTGCGCGTGGCTTTTATCGCGCTGCAGTGAGCTCGCAGAAAAACAGGAGCGACTCTCGTTCATGCCAGGGATGGCGATTGGTATCAGTGAATTAGGTCGCGGTAATGACAAGGACATCTATCCTGGTCTATACACGCAGGCAACGCTGGATGACCTATTGGCGCTGGCGAATCTCGACCTAGACGCCATTCTTCTCTCATCACACGCGGCGGAGGATGACGGTCTGACGACCTATATTGGCGTCGACGTGATTGACGAGCAATGGATGGCGATCGGGGACATCAGCGGCAGTCATCTCGACCTCCTGACGCGCCAACTCCACATTCTCCAGCGCGCCATCGCGCCCAGCAGTGAGGACACCCCTCAAGGCTTTTTGCCGTTTTAAGCGCTGTGGCTTACTCCACAACGGTCAAGCGTGTCACCCGTTGGTAACCCTTAGGTAGCTTGCTGCCTCGCCGGCCACGGTCCCCGCGAAAATGCTCTAACTCCGACCACTTAAAGTTGCGATAATGGCCGCCTGATGTCACCTGCAGCATGTCACCCTCGGCGAGCACGCAAAGTCCCGCCACAAATTCCTCTCGCGATGCCGAGCGAGCAGAGGGAATACCGATCAATTTATTGCCCTTCCCTCGGGACATTTCTGGCAGTTCGGACAAGGGAAATACGAGCATTCGGCCCTCATTGGTCGCAACCACCACGAAGGGCTCAGCGTCGCCGGTCACGGCAGCTGGCGGCAGCACCCGAGCGCCTTGTGGCAGCGACAACAACGCTTTCCCCGCTTTGTTCTTGGCCTGCAACTGCCCAAATTGCACGACAAAACCATAACCAGCATCGCTGGCCAGCAAGAAACGATCCGTCTCAGAACCCGTCAATAAGCCCTCAAACGTGGCGCCTGATGGCGGGCTGATTCGACCCGTCAAAGGCTCTCCCTGCCCACGCGCAGAGGGCAACTGGTGTGTCGGTAAGGTATAAGCGCGACCGGTAGAGTCAATGACCACCGTCGGCAGATTTGATTTGCCAAGCGCTGAGAAGCGAAAGCAGTCACCGGACTTAAAGCTCAGTGATGAGGGGTCAATGTCGTGTCCCTTTGCGGCACGGATCCAGCCCTTTTCAGACAACACAATAGTGAGAGGGTCGACGCTAGCCAACTCGAGTTCGCTGAATGCCTTGGCCTCCTCGCGAACCGCCAATGGGGAGCGGCGAGCATCGCCGTGTTGCTCGACCACCGCTTTGAGTTCGCGTTTAATGAGCGTCTTCAGCCGGGCGTCGCTGCCTAATGTTTTCTCAAGCGTATCCCGCTCTTCCGCCAGCTCGTCCTGCTCGCCTCTAATTTTCATTTCTTCAAGCTTGGCGAGGTTGCGTAGCTTCAAATCCAAAATCGCTTCAGCCTGCACGTCAGTAATCGCGAATGTTTCCATCAAGATAGGCTTTGGACTCTCTTCCTCTCGAATGATGCGAATGACTTCATCGATATTCAAAAAAGCAATCAGATAGCCTTCGAGCAAATGCATACGCCGCTCGACGCGCTCTAATCGATAAGTAAGTCGACGCTTGACGGTGGCTCTTCTGAAAACAAGCCACTCGCTCAGTATCGTCACCAGAGATTTCACCGCAGGCCGGCCGTCGACGCCGATCACATTGAGATTAACGCGGTAAGATCGCTCGAGATCTGTGGTGGCAAACAGGTGGCTCATGACCGCATCGATATCAATACGGTTCGATTTTGGTAGCAAGACGAGGCGCGTTGGATGCTCATGATCAGACTCGTCTCGCAGATCAGACACCATTGGTAATTTTCGGGCCTGCATTTGCGCCGCAATTTGTTCTAAGACTTTGGCACCCGATACCTGATGTGGCAGGGCGTGAATCACCACTGCACCCTCCTCAATATGATAAGCAGCGCGGACGCGCAGCGCCCCGCGACCCGTTTCATAGAGGGCATTCAGTTCTGCAACCGGGGTGATAATTTCTGCCTCAGTCGGAAAATCAGGCCCTTTGATGTGCGCGCACAGATCCGCCACGCTCGCCTTGGGGGAGTCGAGTAGATGTATTGTCGCCGCCACCACCTCTGTCAAATTGTGTGGGGGAATATCAGTAGCCATGCCCACAGCAATTCCGGTGGTACCGTTCAGTAACAAATTGGGCACCTGAGCCGGCAAGACCGTGGGTTCGTCTAACGTCCCGTCAAAATTCGGCTGCCAGTCGACTGTGCCCTGCCCCAACTCAGTGAGCAGTACATCGGCATAAGCGGTCAGACGAGACTCGGTGTAACGCATTGCGGCAAACGATTTTGGATCGTCAGGTGAGCCCCAATTTCCCTGTCCATCAATGAGTGGATAGCGATACGAAAAATTCTGCGCCATCAGCACCATGGCCTCATAGGCGGCGCTGTCACCGTGAGGGTGAAATTTACCGATCACATCGCCGACGGTTCGGGCTGATTTTTTGTATTTCGCGGTGGCTTTAAGGCCAAGCTCACTCATGGCGTAAACAATGCGGCGTTGCACTGGTTTTAAGCCGTCACCCACATGGGGTAGCGCGCGATCGAGTATGACGTACATGGAATAATCGAGGTACGCTTTTTCGGCGTAGTCACGCAGAGACATCTGCTCGACGTCGACGGGAGGCTCCATTAAATCGGACATAGTGGCGAAGATCTCAAAAAGAGGTGGGAGTTCACGCCGCCGTAAACTCTTGAACCGCGCTATGCTAACGCACCCTCATGCGGGAATACCACGAAACTGCGCTTTTCACTTTGCGGCAGCCCTAAACAAACTCGCCACGCCTCATTAGGAGACATTCGCCATGGCAGAACAATCAACGATGGACCGTAAAGCACTGGTCTGGCGGTGGCGGCACTTTGCACTATTCAGTGGACCCGAATGGCATCGGTTACTCAGCCTACGCACCGCGATTTTTGTGGTGGAACAGGCCTGTCCTTATTTAGAGGCGGACGAAAAAGACCCAGAGTGTTGGCACCTCGAACTGCTCCATAACGAGCAGCTCATCGGCACGTTGCGCGTAGCACCACCCGGCGTCAGTTACTCAGAGTGCTCGATTGGCAGAGTGGCTGTTCACGCTGACTATCGGGAGTGCGGCTTAGGGCGAGATCTGATGTTACGAGCCCTCGATTTCTGTGGCGCGCGCTGGCCAGAAGGGGTCAGACTCAGTGCGCAGGCATATTTAACCGCGTTTTACGAATCGATGGGCTTCGTGATGACCCATGGGCCTTATTACGAGGACAATATTGAGCATGTGGAGATGCTGAGAGAAACTTAGGGGTTATGCGGCGCTGCGCGAGGCGCGTTTACGCTCATGCTCCAACAGCCATTTTTTACGCAAACGAATACTCTCTGGGGTGACCTCTACCAGCTCGTCCTCTTCAATAAACTCTAAAGCTTGCTCCAAGGTGTGCTTCACAGGTGGGGAGAGGGTCAATGCCTCATCAGTGCCAGATGCGCGCACATTGGTGAGTTGCTTCGCCTTAGTTGGGTTCACCACCAGGTCATTACCTCGGCTATGCAGACCGACTATCTGTCCTTCGTATACCTGAATATTGGGATCTAAAAAGAGCCGCCCACGCTCTTGCAAAGCATGCAAGGCATACGCGAGGCTTTTACCCGTCACCATCGATACCAACACCCCATTTTGTCGGGCGGCTAGCACAGCGGTCGTCACTGGTCCGTAATGATCGAAGATGTGGGTCATAATGCCCGAGCCTGAGGTCATGGTCAGAAACTGAGAACGAAATCCGATCAAACCTCGAGCGGGAACAATAAATTCCAACCGCACACGTCCCTTGCCATCGAGCACCAACTGAGCAAGCTCCGCGCGACGCAGACCCAGCTCCTCCATGACACCGCCTTGATGCTGTTCATCAATATCGATTACCAGTTGCTCATAGGGCTCACACACGGCGCCATCGATCGTTTTCTGAATGACTTCTGGTCGCGACACGCCTAACTCGAAACCCTCGCGCCGCATATTTTCAATCAGCACGGACAAGTGCAGCTCACCCCGGCCCGATACCTTGAACTTGTCGGCGCTATCACCGGGTTCTACTCTCAGCGCCACATTATGGATGAGCTCTCGCTCCAAACGCTCCTTCAAATTACGAGAGGTCACATACTTACCCTCGCGCCCTGCAAAGGGGGAGTCGTTGACCTGAAAAGTCATGCTAACAGTCGGCTCGTCGACCGTGAGCGCAGGCAGTGCCTCAGGTTGTGCGGGATCGCACAGCGTGTCGGATATCAGCAGACCATCAATACCCGTCACACACACAATATCGCCAGCGTCTGCTGAGGAGACTTCTGTGCGCTCAAGGCCATCATAGCCCATCACTTGAAGAATCTTACCAGGCCGAGTGTCGCCCTCTCGGTTAACAATGGTGACCGCTGTATTGCCTTTCACAGAGCCTCGGGTCACCCGGCCAACGCCAATCACACCCACATAGCTCGAATAATCTAAAGCCGATATTTGCAGCTGCAAAGGGCCATCAATATCCACATCAGGCGCCGGTACATGGCGCTCTATTGCCTCAAACAGCGGCGTCATATCCTCAGCCATCGTGGCTGGGTCGTCACCCGCAATCCCCAATACTGCGGAGGTGTACACCACGGGGAAATCGAGCTGAGACTCGTTTGCGCCCAGCGCATCAAATAGATCAAAAATTTGGTCTACCACCCAGTCGGGACGGGCACCCTCTCGATCGATCTTATTCACCACTACGATCGGATTCAGCCCTCGCTCAAACGCTTTGCTCGTGACGAATCGAGTCTGTGGCATGGGACCATCCACTGCGTCAACCAAGAGAAGCACCGAGTCGACCATAGACAAAACGCGCTCTACCTCACCCCCGAAATCAGCGTGCCCGGGCGTGTCGACGATATTGATTCGGTAATCGCGCCAGCTAATAGCGGTGTTTTTGGCCAGAATCGTAATGCCGCGCTCACGCTCCTGATCGTTAGAGTCCATGACACGCTCGGCGCCCGCCATCTTCCGATCCAGCGTACCGGACTGCTGCAACAGGCAATCCACCAACGTCGTTTTGCCATGGTCTACGTGAGCAATAATGGCAATATTACGAAGGGCTTTCATAGGTCTCTCACGTTTGTCGGCGGCGAATGGGTTTTTGCGCGCGCGGGAGTGTACACCAGTGAACATCAAGTGGTTCACCCTATTTCCGCCCACCCGGCAGCACCAAAATAGTGCGCATAGCGCACCCATATGCACTATAATAGTGCGTATTGCGGGCTACGGTTGTCGGCAATGTTAATAATAATGATTTAAAACAGCAGCTTAGATAGCCTCCCTTCACCACCAAAAGTTGGCATAAGCTTTGCACTGTATTAATCAGCCAGTCAGTGCATTTGCACTATCCGCATTTTTAACATCCCGTCATGACGGGGAGAGACTTCATAAGAGGAAGAGGACATGTCAGAGCGCACGCTAGAGTTAATCAGCAAAAACGACGTCAGCTGGGTGGATCTTCGATTCACTGACACTAAAGGAAAAGAGCAACATGTCTCCGTTCCTTCTCATACAGTGGACGAGGATTTTTTCGAGGGCGGCAAAATGTTCGATGGCTCCTCGATTTCAGGCTGGAAGGGCATTAATGAGTCGGACATGATTTTAATGCCCGACGACAGCACGGCAGTGCTCGACCCCTTCACCGATGATCCCACCGTTATTTTGCGTTGCGATATCGTTGAACCTGACACGATGCAAGGTTACGAGCGAGATCCGCGTAGCATCGCAAAAAAGGCTGAGGCTTACTTGGTCTCGACCGGCCTGGGGGACACGGCTTTTTTTGGCCCAGAACCAGAGTTTTTTGTCTTTGACGACGTGAAGTGGAATGTCGACATGAGCGGCGCCAGTTACTCGATCAATGCAGAAGAGGCCGCCTGGTCCTCTAACCTAGATTTTGAAGACGGCAATACAGGGCACCGCCCACGTGTCAAAGGAGGCTACTTTCCGGTCCCACCCGTCGATTCACTGCACGATATCCGTGCTGCTATGTGCTCAGCCATGGAGCAAATGGGACTCGACGTCGAGGTACACCATCACGAAGTCGGCACTGCGGGTCAGTGCGAAATCGGTATCAAGTTCAACACATTGGTGTCGAAAGCGGATGAAGTACAAATTCTCAAGTACTGTGTCTTTAATGTCGCCCATGCTTACGGCAAGACCGCAACCTTTATGCCCAAACCTGTCGTGGGTGATAACGGTTCAGGCATGCACTGTCACCAATCGATTGCCAAAGGCGGCGAAAATACCTTCGCTGGTGATGGCTATGCGGGCCTATCTGATACAGCGCTCTATTACATCGGCGGCACAATCAAGCATGCCAAAGCACTCAATGCCTTTACCAACGCCTCGACCAATAGCTACAAACGCTTGGTACCCGGCTTTGAAGCCCCGGTCATGTTGGCGTATTCCGCGCGAAATCGCTCAGCCTCTATCCGTATCCCTTACGAGCCATCGCCAAAAGGGAAGCGCATTGAGGTGCGATTCCCTGACCCGACTGCTAACCCATATCTCGCTTTTGCGGCCTTGTTAATGGCAGGCCTCGATGGGATACAAAATAAGATTCACCCCGGTGATCCAGCAGACAAAGACTTGTATGACCTGCCACCAGAAGAAGCAGCCAACATCCCCACTGTCGCCTCGAGCCTCGAGATGGCACTGGATGCACTCGATGCAGATCGCGGCTTTCTAACCGCAGGTGGGGTGTTTAGCGACGATATGATCGACGCCTACATCGAACTCAAGCGGGAAGAGGTCGAGCGGCTGAATATGACCACCCACCCAGCAGAATTCGATATGTATTACTCCTTGTAAGGGCGACGATGCGAGTGATCGTCACAACCCAAAAGCCCGCCCAGTGCGGGCTTTTGACTCTTTAGCCACTGCCTAAATTAGAGCGCACCAAAGTGGTGCTTCTTAACCAGAGGCAGACGTGCGTCGAACAGGACATCAAGATAGTTGAAAATGAATGAGGGCCATCGCAAACGTTTGATCTACGCGTTAACTCGACGGTTAACCGCCGTTTTGTGGGCACTCTGTGCTGTTGCCGCTGCGGCAACCCCCGTCTATAAAATCACCGATGAAAACGGCAATGTCGTCTTCACCGACCAGCCTCCTGCGGTGGGTGCTGAGTCAGTAGAACAGCATACAATCCGCTCCCTCAATACCGCCGAACCGCTTGCCATAAAACCGGTCGAACCCGCGCCAGCCCCCACTGCGGTGAACATCCCCTTTGAGACCCGGATCGAGCAACCAGCTAACGGCAGCACCATCCCGATGGGGCCCGGTAATTTCAGCGTCACCGTTTTGATCAGTCCTCCCCTGACCGACGCTGAGCATCTACAGCTGGAAATGGATGGTGCCCCTTATGGACCGCCACAAAAACAGCACCAGTGGTCCCTCAGCAATATTTATCGCGGCGAGCATCAACTACGAGTTCATCGGTTGCATAGCTCGGGGGCGCAGATGGATGCCTCTGACACCAGCGCAGTCTTTGTATTACGACCCTCGGTAGCTCGTTAATCCCATGTCCAAACTGCCCGCCGACTATAACCTCGAATTGCTCGCCACCAGCGTTGTATTACTCGATGCCGAATTAAACGTCTGCGCACTCAATCTATCCGCCGAAAACCTACTCGGTGTCTCTGCAAGTCGCGCCCGCGGGCATCCACTAGACGCGCTCCTCGATGCATCCAATGAGTGGTACCCCCTTTTACATCAAGCGCTATCGGAAAATTACCCCATGGTCCGCAGGGCCATATCACTGACTACCCGCTCAGGACAACAGAAAACGGTGGACATTACGATCAGCCCAGTCACCACAAAGGCCGGCAGTCACAGCTTGCTGCTAGAGCTCAATATGGTCGACCGATTGCAGGCAATAAGCCGCGACGAAAGCGAGTGGCAGGCCCAGGCCTCGCTGAAAGAAATCATGAAAGGCGTTGCCCACGAAGTGAAAAACCCACTGGGAGGTATCCGCGGTGCCGCACAACTGCTGTCAGCAGAGCTGCCGGATCCCGCGCTCCAAGAGTACACCGACATCATTATTTCCGAGGTGGACAGACTGCATAAATTGGTAGATCGAATGCTCGGTCCCAGAGAACGCTTAGAACCTCAGCCCACTAATATTCATCAAGTCGCCGAACACGTTCGACAATTAATTGAGGCGGAAGCGGAAGGTGCGCTGCAAATTGAGCGAGACTATGATCCAAGCCTGCCTGACTTTCTCGCCGATGCAGGACAGCTCACCCAAGCCTTACTGAATTTGGTGCGCAATGCTTGGCAGGCTTGCGGCGAAGGCGGACTGATCACACTCCGCACGAGGGTTTTTAGACAATTCACCGTGGGCGGCAGCCGACACAAGTTGGTCTGTGCGCTGCAGGTCGCTGACGATGGCCCCGGCGTCTCAGACGAATTAATGCCGGGCTTATTCCTACCTATGGTGACAGGTAATGCCCAAGGAACCGGCTTAGGCCTGTCTATTGCTCAGCGAATCGCCAATCAGCATGGCGGACTCATTCAAGTTAAGAGCGTCCCCGGCGACACCTGCTTCACCCTGCTCTTGCCCATGGAGATGCAACATGCCCCTGACTGAACAGGTATGGATTGTAGACGACGACAGCTCAATTCGATGGGTGATGGAAAAAGCACTCACGCGTGCTGGGCTGACCAGCCGATTGTTTGAAACAGGTCAAGCGGTGTTGGATGCATTGGCAAGCCAAGAGCCGATGGTGGTCGTCAGCGACATTAGAATGCCAGGCATAGACGGTCTCCACCTCCTCTCGAAAATCAAAGCAAAGCTTCCGCATCTGCCGGTTATTATCACCACCGCACACTCTGACTTAGACAGTGCAGTGAACTCCTATGAAGAAGGTGCCTTCGAGTATTTACCCAAACCATTTGATATTGAGGAAATGGTCTCTGTCGTGTCGCGCGCCCAGGCCCAACGTAGCCAGACTGTGACGACGGACGTTGCCAGCCCTAACCACAACACCACAGAAATCATCGGTAATGCCGCCGCCATGCAGGAGGTTTTTCGTGCCATCGGACGTTTGGCGCACAGTCACATCACCGTTTTGATTAACGGTGAATCTGGAACCGGCAAAGAATTGGTCGCCCGGGCGCTTCATAGGCATAGCCCTCGGGCCAACAGCGCCTTTGTCGCGCTAAACATGGCGGCGATCCCACAAGAGCTCATGGAATCTGAGCTTTTTGGTCATGAAAAGGGAGCCTTCACCGGCGCCAACAATCGCCGAGCGGGTCGCTTTGAACAAGCCAAGGGCGGCACACTTTTTCTCGATGAAATCGGCGATATGCCAGCGGCCACCCAGACCCGGCTATTGCGTGTTTTACAAGACGGTGAGTTTTTCCGCGTTGGCGGCGTTGATTCCATCACAGCCGATGTGCGCATTATCGCCGCCACGCATCAAAATCTAGAGGCCTTGGTTGAAACCGGCGCGTTCAGAGAAGACCTGTTTCATCGACTCAATGTCATCCGGATTCATGTCCCCAAACTCGCAGAGCGACGCGAAGATATTCCACAGTTGCTCAGCTATTTTTTAACGGCAGCGAGTCAGGAGCTTGGCGTCGAGACGAAAAGCTTGTCCAGCGCCGCATTGGACTTTTTGACTCAGTTGCCTTGGCCCGGCAATGTCAGGCAGTTAGAAAATACGTGCCGGTGGCTCACGGTGATGGCGGCGGGACGGGAGGTACTGCTTTCTGACTTACCGCCGGAGTTAATTCAGCAGCCGGACGCGTCACCTCGGAAAGAGACCGATACCTGGCACGCCCAGCTAGCTGATTGGGCGAATCGCCAACTCGCCGAAGGACAGTCAAACGTTCTCCGTCAGGCGCTACCCTTATTTGAATCGATCATGATAGATGCTGCCTTAGAGCACACCGGTGGGAGGAAGGCAGAGGCAGCGGAACTGTTAGGATGGGGGCGGAACACACTGACCCGAAAACTCAAAGAGCTTGATAGGCCGGTGAAGTAATTACCCCCATACTCCCTAGTGCGTTGCGCCCTCAGGGGCCGCGCCAGCTTCATCCGCTGCTTGTTGTGCGACGGCTTGACGATAAAGCGCATCGAAATTGACCGGCGCAATCATCAATGCCGGGAACCCGCCTCTCACCACTAAGCTATCGATCGCCTCTCTCGCATAAGGAAATAGGATCGTTGGTGCGACGGTTGATAGCAACTGTCGAAGTGCTTCATCTTCAATACCCGACACGAAGAAAATAGCCGCCTGCTGAACCTCCACAAGAAAGGCGGTTTGCTCTTCAAGCTTTGCCGTAATGGTCAGCGTGAGGACCACCTCATGGTTACCCTCCTCATCGAGGCGGCTACTCTTGGTATTTAGGTCGACATTAACGTTTGGTTTCCACTCTTGCCGAAACACGTTGGGCGTTGCCGGAGACTCAAACGAGATATCCTTGGTGTAGATTCGCTGTGTCACAAATTGTTGTTGTGACGCCTGCTCCTGTGCAGCGGCCTGTTCTTCAGCCATGATCTTTCTCCTTACTCAAAGTATATGGGTGGTCGCGCCGAGCCATCACGCCAATAAGGGATCTAGCGTGCCGGAATGCTCCAGCTCATACAGCTCATCGCAACCGCCAATGTGTTGTTCACCGATCCACACCTGCGGCACCGATGTTTTACCCGCTTTCAGCGCCATCTGTTGTCGAGCAGCTGGGTCGCCATCAACTGGAATTTCTTGGTAGCTCACTCCTTTTCGATCAAGCAACGCCTTTGCCTGAGTACAAAAAGGGCACCACCGGGTGGTGTAAATCACGACGCCAGTCATTGTGTCACGACAGGAAGTTTCTGTGCATCCCACTCCATCATGCCGCCGGTCAGTTTTTGAGCCCGCGCGAACCCCTCTGCCCTGAGCGCTTTAGTCGCGCCTGCAGCAGACTGGCCCATTTTACACACCACCACTACCGGTTTTTCGCGGAATTTTTCGAGTTCGCTCATCCGGCCAGCCAGCGCGGCCGAGGGGATATTCACCGCGTTAGTGATGTGGCCTCGACCGAAATCCGCTGCATCACGAACATCGACAAAGATACCGCCCTCGGTATTCACCAGTTGCACCGCCTCGTTGATCGATAAGGCAGGCCCAGCTTTTCGCGTTTCGTGAAACACCAGCATCATCAGCGTCACGGCGAGTGCTGCAATGAGCACCCATTGTTCAGCCATAAATGGCACGATTAAGCTTGTCGACACGTTACCCCACCTCTTATCACTACCCACTCTTCATTTAGCGGGCCAGCCTTTTGGCTTGTCATTGCGCCAGCTTTGGTCTGACTGCCGCTCCCGCGACAACTGATCGGCGGCCGGCGAGTATATCCGTTCAATCAATGACCCTCCAGTCAAGACGTGAACCCTTGTCAGAACGGGGGGCATGACGGGGCCAGCTGGCCGCCAGCAGCCTAAGCTCCACCGCAATACGACCACAACAAGTATGGGGAACCTCAGAGGGGCGATAGAACGTCTCATCTGAGTGCATTGCTCACGGTATAGGGTGTTTAAGCCGCACCAACAAGGTCTCGTTAAGCACTCAGTGCCTATCGATCGTCGTTATCATCGTCGGTATAAAGGTGTTCAGTCACCGCCACCGCGTTACACTATTGGTATGTTTTCTAATTGAGTCCAATCGACCGTGGCCCCAGCAAAATCAACAACGCTGCTCATGATCCTTGATGGTTTCGGTCATCGCGACGCAACCGAGGACAATGCGATTCGCGCCGCCCAAACGCCCCACCTCGATCAGCTGTGGCGAGACGCACCCCATACGTTAATTTCGAGCTCGGGTCCTGATGTAGGCCTGCCCGAGGGGCAAATGGGCAACTCCGAAGTGGGCCACATGAGTTTGGGTGCGGGCAGGATTGTGTATCAATCGATAACGCGGATTGACCAAGCACTCAGCGAGGGTGATTTCGATAACAACCCCGAGTACTGCCAAGCGATTGATGCCGCTGTTAAGGCCGGTAAAGCGGTCCACATCATGGGGCTCCTCTCTCCCGGTGGCGTCCATAGCCATGAAGCGCACCTTTTCGCTGCTTTAAGACTCGCAGCTGCGCGCGGCGCACAGCAGTTATATTTGCATGCCTTTTTGGACGGCCGAGATACGCCTCCCCGAAGCGCTCGAGCCTCCCTCGAAAAAGCCGAGGCAGTATTTGCCGAGCTCGGGGTGGGACGGATTGGCACGGTGCATGGCCGATACTGGGCGATGGACAGAGACAATCGATGGGATCGGATCCAACAAAGCTACGATTTATTGACACAGTGGGAGGCCCGTTACTTCACCCCATCAGCAATACTGGCGTTGTCTAACGCATATGACCGGGGAGAAGACGATGAGTTTGTGGCCCCTACTGGCATCGGAGATCGTGCCGCCTTGGCCGATGGCGATGCGGTGCTATTCATGAACTTTCGCGCTGACCGCGCCAAACAGCTCACCCAAGCCCTCACAGAAGACGATTTTCAAGGCTTCGATCGCCCTGCTAAACCGGTATTAGCGCTCATCACCACCACTGAATACGCCGCTTCGCTGGGCTGCACTGTTGCCTTTCCCCCTAAACGCCTCGATAACAGCTTGGGCGAGATACTGGCGGAAAAAGGGCTGACACAGCTGAGAATTGCCGAGACTGAGAAGTATGCCCACGTCACCTTTTTCTTCAGTGGGGGTCGTGAAGCGACATTCTCTGGCGAAACTCGGACACTGATACCGTCCCCCGACGTGGCGACCTACGATCTGCAGCCCGAAATGAGTGCGCCTGAGGTAACCGACGAATTAGTACGCGCCATTGGTGCTGGAGAGTATGATTTTATCGTCGTCAATTTTGCTAATGGCGATATGGTCGGGCACACAGGCCAGTTCGACGCCGCCGTCGCAGCAGTTGAAGCCTTAGACAAGTGTATTGGCAGGGTTGTGTCTGCGCTTCGAGCGCACAACGGCGAGGGCCTGATCACTGCTGACCATGGCAACTGTGAGCAAATGAAAGACTACGCGAATGACCAACCTCACACTCAACATACCACTGAGCGCGTGCCCCTCATCTACCTTGGCACGCGCTTCCGGGACTTGGATCCTACCGGCGGCATCCTGGCCGATATTGCACCCACGATTCTGACGATGATGGACTTAGAGATTCCCTCCGCCATGTCGGGTCGCAATCTGTTGACCCGCTGAGCCCGCTCTCTATGGCCCGCCATTGCGTGCCCCGCTATCAGCCCACCACCGGGCAGCTCTGGTACAGATTGCTCCTAGGTCTTTGGTATCTCGCCACGCCGTTGCCTGCTTTAGCCGACACTGCCGAGACTGTCTCAAAACAAAAAGAGACACGGGAGCAAATTACCGTATTAGAAACCGATATCGTTGCAACACAAATACGCCTAACCGAGCAATCAGCGGCACGAGACGCCTTGCAGGTGTCTCTGCGCGACACTGAACGGCTCATTAGCAAAACCGATACACAATTATCAACTCTAACCGCCAAGCGATCAGCGCTCTCACAGCAAATAACGGCACTCCAAAAAGAGGGTGCCGAACTGCAAACTCAACAAGCTGAGTTAGAGCAAACGATGGCAATGGGTATTCGGCAACTGTGGTTGTTGCACCAAGGGGGCGGATTGCGGGTATGGCTCAGCGATAAACGTCCTGACGATATCGCTCGTCATCTCGCCTACTACCAACTGGTGTTAACAGCACAAAAAGACACCGTCACCCGCTACGAAGAAGGGCTTAAAACATTAGAAAATAATGCTATCACCCTGCAAAAAGCAGAGGGCAAAGCCAGTCAGCAAACGACTGCTATCGCAGACTTACTCGATCAACTCACGTCACAGCAGGCTCAGCGAGAACAGACGATCGCGCGACTTAACGACCAATTGAAAAATGACCAACAACGCTTAGCCGTGCTCGCAGAGGATAAGAAAAACTTGGATACGCTGCTCACGGAATTGGCGTTAGCAAGACAGAGCGCGTCCATGAACCGGCTCCCCTTCTCCGAAGCAAGCAGCGCACTTGCTATGCCGGTCAATGGCAAGCCAAGCAATCGATTTGGCGCCAGACGCAACACGGATATTCGCTGGCAAGGTTGGCTCATCCCCGCACCACAAGGTGAGCCGGTCAGCGCTATTTTTGATGGGCACATTATCTTTTCGGATTGGTTACGCGGCCAAGGCCTGATCATTGTCATCGACCATGGAGAAGGGTGGCTTTCTCTCTACGCACAAAACCATAGCCTGCTTCGCAGCGAAGGAGAGTTTGTTCGTCAGGGTGACATCATCGCCAAAGTCGGGGCGAGCGGTGGCGGCGAGCGAACCGGGCTCTACTTTGAAATTCGGCAACAGGGGGATCCGGTAGATCCCGCCGATTGGATTCAACGCTCAGCGCCTCAACGATAATCAGTTAATATTCATCTTCGATTGTTTTTAGGATTCCACCATGGAAGCGTTCCTCCGCCCGTTTGGACTCGGACTTGTTATCACTGCACTGGTGTGCCAGCCGATTAGCGCGCAAGAAGCAGCCGAGGTTTCCGACGATAATCCTCACCAAGCGGGTCTTGAGGAACGCCAATCTCTGCCCCTTGAAGAGCTACAAATGTTTGCCGATGTCTTTAACCAAATCCGTCAGGGCTATGTTGAGTCGGTGCCGGATAGCAAACTGTTTGAAATGGCTGTGCAGGGAATGCTGTCCGGCCTTGATCCACACTCTGTGTTTCTAGAGGAAAAAGCCTATGACTCATTGCAAGAAAACACACAAGGCGAATTCAGTGGTTTGGGCATCGAAATAGGACAAGAGCGAGGTTACATCACGATCATCGCGCCCATCGACGGCTCTCCCGCCGAGGCAGCAGGGCTGAAAGCGGGAGACGTGATCCTCAAAATCGATGGTGAATCGATTCGCGATCTTCCAGTAGACCGATCCGTAGACCTGATGCGCGGGCCAACCGGTTCCGACGTGCTGTTGACGATTGGCAGACGCGGCACCCAGGATCCTTTTGATGTCACGGTGATTCGCGACATCATAAAAGTGCCCAGTGTCAGAAGCCGAGCATTGATGAAAGGTTATCTCTGGTTGCGCGCCGCCCAGTTCCAAAAAGATACGGGTAATGAAGCCATTGCGGTACTGCAAGAGGCGCTGGCAGAGGGTGACCTCAAAGGGGTGGTTCTAGATTTGCGCAACAACCCCGGCGGTGTGCTTGGTGCCAGTGTTGATATGGCTGGCGCATTGTTAGATGGCGGACTAGTGGTCTATACCGAGGGACGTCACCCACAAGCGGCTGAGCGCTTCGAAGCCTCACCTGGGGATATGCTGGACGATCTCCCCATCGTCGTATTGATCAATGGCGGTTCCGCTAGCGCGTCAGAAATTGTGGCAGGTGCATTACAAGACCGCCGCCGCGCCATCATCATGGGCACCCGAAGTTTTGGTAAGGGATCAGTGCAAACCATTTTGCCGGTAACTGAGACCCGTGCTGTCAAATTAACCACGGCGCTCTATTACACCCCTAACGGTCGTTCCATTCAGGCTGAGGGCATCGTCCCCGATATCGTCGTGGAAAGAGCAGAGGTGAAGAGCGTTGAGTCGGCTCGGAGAACGAAAGAGTCGGATCTGCAGGGCAGCCTCAGCGGCGGCGATCCAGTTGATACAGAGGCTGAAAGCGAGTCGCTGACCGAGTTGCGGAATTCAGATAACCAACTCTACGAGGCTTTGACGTTGTTACGCGGTATTAACCTTCTCAGGCCGAACACGATGCCCGAGCTCCCCATTGATCAAACCACCGCCTCAGCCGCGCCGGCATCCCAGTAATCTCGTCGTGCGCCCTTTGACGGCCTCGCCTGGCCGCGAGAACAAGCGGTCACAGGCGCATTGGAATGCCTTCTGAGAACATAAACTGCTTGGCTTCCCGGACCGTGTATTCGCCGAAATGAAAAATACTGGCCGCTAAGACCGCATCGGCACCTCCCTGTGTCACCCCGTCGGCCAGGTGTTGAAGTGTGCCCACCCCACCGGATGCAATCACGGGAATATCAACGCTGTCGGTAATCTCTCGCGTGATGGTCAGCTCAAACCCATCACGGGTTCCATCTCTATCCATACTGGTGAGCAGCAACTCACCCGCACCCAATGCGGCCATTTTCTTCGCCCAAGAAACCGCCTCAATGCCGGTCGATTTGCGGCCACCATGTGTGAACAACTCATATCGCGGTGGCGACTCTGGCTCAGAAACGCGCTTTACATCGATCGCCACAACAATGCATTGTGAGCCAAAACGCGCCGCAGCAGCACTCACCAAGTCGGGATCATGAATCGCCGCCGTATTGATGCTGACCTTGTCGGCGCCGGCGTTCAACATCGTGCGAATATCTTGTAGCGCGCGAATGCCGCCCCCTACGGTAAGGGGAATGAAGACCTCACGCGCAATTTGCTCTACCGTTTGTACCGTGGTGTCGCGTTCTTCATGGCTAGCAGTAATATCGAGAAAGGTGATTTCGTCCGCGCCTTCTTCGTTATAGCGACGCGCGATTTCGACGGGATCACCGGCGTCCCTGATCCCAACAAAATTGACGCCCTTAACGACACGCCCCCTATCGACATCAAGGCACGGAATAATGCGCTTTGCTAGGGCCACTAATCGACGCCCAAAAATGTATCGACCATTGCTTGGGCAGCACTGAGATCAAGTGTTCCCTCATAAATGGCCCGGCCGGTAATCGCGCCAGTGATTCCTGAATCAGCATAGTGCATCAACTGCTCAACGTCCTCGATACGACTGATGCCTCCCGAGGCAATCACGGGCAGGCCCGAGGATTGCGCTAGTGCCACGGTGCCCTCCACATTGACACCCTGCATCATGCCATCGCGATCGATGTCGGTGTACACCACAGCATGCACACCGACATCTGCGAATCGTTTCGCGAGATCGGTCGCGTCGAGCTCACTGTCACTGGCCCAGCCCTCTACCGCGACTCGCCCACCTCTTGCATCGATACCGACGACGATATGACCGGGAAATGCCGCACAGGCGGCTTTCACAAAGTCAGGGTCTTTCGCGGCCATGGTACCAATAATGGCGTATTGAACCCCTGACGCCAGATACTGTGAAATCGTCTCGAGGTCACGAATACCGCCCCCGATCTGAATCGGCAGCTCAGGTAACGCCTCGGCGATACGCTCGATAATAGAGGCGTTAACGGGCCTGCCTGCAAAGGCTCCATCTAGGTCGACCAAGTGAAGTCGACGCGCCCCCTGGGCATGCCACTGCTGTGCCATGGCAACGGGGTCATCTGAAAAGACCGTACTGTCCGACATGTCTCCTTGACGTAAGCGAACACATTGACCTTCCTTCAGGTCGATGGCGGGTATCACTAGCATGTTCCATCCCAACTCAAAAAATTCTTCAGTAAAGTGAGTCCTGCTTGGTGGCTTTTCTCCGGATGAAACTGCGTAGCAAACACGTTATCTCGCGCCAGCGCAGCGCAGCCAGAGAGACCGTAATCGAAGGTACCCGCCACCAGGTCAGGGTCATTCGGTACCACGTGGTAACTGTGGACGAAATAAAAATGGGTGCCCGACTCAATGCCGGCCCACAAAGGATGGGCTCGCTTCTGCACCACTTGATTCCAACCCATGTGTGGCACTTTTAATCGAGCTCCGTCCGACGCTCGATGAGGGCTTCCAAAAAACGTCACTTCACCAGGCACCTGGTTCAAGCACGCTACTCCGCCGTTTTCCTCCGAAGTCGTCATTAATGACTGCATACCCACACAGATAGCGAGCACGGGCTTTCGTTCTACTGTGATCGCCTGCTCCAGCAGTTGGTCGCATCCAAGCCCCCGAATCGCGTCCATGCAATCACGGATCCCCCCCACACCGGGAAAGACCACGCGATCGGCTTTCGAAATCGCTGCATGATCGTGAGTAACGATCACTTCGAGGGCGCCCGCGTGCTCCAAAGCACTGGCAACCGAATGTAGATTGCCCATGCCGTAATCGATAACGGCTACCCGCTGGGTCACAAGCTATAAAACCCCTTTGGTAGAAGGACTCGCACCCTTAAGCGCCGCATCTCGGGTAATCGCCATGCGTAAAGCGCGTCCGAATGCCTTAAAAATAGTCTCTGCTTGATGGTGTGCATTGTGTCCGCGCAGATTATCGATATGCAGGGTGACATTGGCATGATTCACAAATCCCTGAAAAAACTCGATCACCAGATCAACATCAAAGTCGCCCACTTTGGCGCGGGTAAAAGGCACATGAAACTCCAGCCCAGGCCGCCCACTGCAGTCGAGCACAACGCGTGATAACGCCTCGTCTAACGGCACATAGGCATGGCCGTATCGGATGATGCCGGTTTTATCGCCAATCGCCTCGTTAAATGCCTGACCGAGCGTAATCCCAATGTCTTCAACCGTGTGGTGGGCGTCAATGTGGAGATCGCCCTTGGCAACGATGTTGAGATCAATTTGACCATGCCGCGCGATTTGGTCGAGCATATGCTCAAGAAAGGGCAGCCCCGTGTCGAGTTCACATTGACCGCTGCCATCCAGACACAACGTCACCTCGATTTGCGTCTCCAGTGTAGCTCGGCTAATTGTTGCCCGGCGCTCGCCGGTTTCGTGCTGACTCATGCTATTTTCTCCGGTGTGCGCGACCAAACAGGGCAGTGGCCGCTACACTAGGGCCCTCATTGTATAGAAAGAGTCTCCGTACTTCATTGCGAAGCTTTACCACTCTATGACTGCCAACCATGCTTTTGCTGACGCATTACTCCACTGGTTCGACCAGCACGGACGTTCGCATTTGCCCTGGCAACACAATCGCACGCCTTATCGGGTTTGGGTGTCCGAAATTATGCTGCAACAAACACAGGTCATGACAGCCATTCCTTTTTACGAGCGGTTTATGGCCGCCATGCCCACCGTGCGCGATCTCGCTGAGGCGCCTGAGGATGCCGTTTTGTATTTATGGACCGGTCTCGGTTACTACGCCCGCGCGCGTAATCTGCACCGAAGCGCCAAACTGATTTGCACTGACTATGACGGCCGTTTCCCTGACAATCTAGATGATTTGATCTCGCTCCCGGGCATTGGCCGCTCTACCGCAGGGGCAATACTGTGTCTCGCGATGGGCGGGCGAGCCCCCATTCTCGACGGTAATGTGAAACGCGTGCTGGCGCGGTATTACGCTATCGAGGGCTGGCCAGGACAGCGCACAGTAAACGATCAATTATGGAGCTTAGCCGAGCGCAATACGCCTCATGAGCGCGTCGCGGATTATACGCAAGCCATAATGGACCTCGGCGCCACCTGCTGTAAGCGAACCCAGCCCAGTTGCACCACCTGCCCGGTGCAAACAAAGTGCCGCGCACTCGTAACTCAAAGCCAAGCGGCCTTTCCCGGTCGCAAACCGCAAAAGCCTAAGCCCTCGCGGCAACGCTGGTTTGCCGTTGCTATTACATCATCGGGCGAGGTGCTGCTGCAGAAGCGTCCGGTCAAGGGCATTTGGGGCGGATTATGGGCGCCACCCGAATTTTCGGATGAGGCCTCGGCCAAAGAATGGCTGCACGATACCGTGGGTATCAGTGCGGGCAACTGTTATCTTGGAACCCCTTTCTACCATGTTTTTACGCATTTTAAGCTCGAAGCCACGCCGGTTTATGCCCAATGCAGTGAAAACCAACTGGTTTCGCCCGCCGTAAACATTGACGAAGAGAATGTGCGGTGGTTCAGTTTGCGTCCGGTACCATCGGTAGGACTGCCCGCCCCGATCGTGCGTTTGTTAAACACATTGGGCAACGACGCCTAGCGCGAGGAATGGTTCATGACAAGAATGGTCACCTGTAGACGATACCAAGAAGAGCTAGAGGGCCTTGACCGCCCCCCGCTGCCCGGCGCTAAAGGGCAGGATATCTTTGATCATGTATCAAAGAAGGCGTGGCTCGAATGGCAAAGCCACCAAACTATGCTGATCAATGAAAAGCATCTCAGCTTGATAGATGCTGACGCGCGTCAATACCTGATGGGTGAAATGAATAAATTCCTCTCCGGTGAGGCTTTCGATCAAGTCGAAGGCTACGTGCCACCCAGTGAATAACCAAGCTGTAGCCACGGCAACACAGTGCCTGCCAAGCCACCAAGGCGCCCAGAGGTGAAATGGCGAGCTTGGCTGATAACGGCGCTGTCTTGCTTGACGGTGACAGCGGTATTGGCCGGCGTGAAGTACTCACAGATTACTCAGGCCATGGCGTTCATGGAGAGTTTTCCGCCGCCGAGTGAAACCATTACCGTCGCGCAGGTGCGACCTGACAGCTGGGCACCCACGCGGTTGCTCAGTGGGACCGTTCGGTCCCCCGAACATTTAGTCATTGCAACAGAGATACCCGGCCGGGTCGTCGAACTACCCTTTCACAGTGGTGATACGGTGCCCAAAGGCGCGGCCATTGTGGTGCTCTTTAACGATGATCTAGAAGCGCAGCGTACGGCGTTGCAAGCTGATTTGAACTTGGTGAATACCCAACTCGAACGCAACCAAACCCTGGAAGCAGATGCGTTGGTATCTCGTGATCGACTCGATACGCTGACCGCACAAACGCTGTCTCTTACAGCACAAATTGGGGTATTAAATGCGCGCCTAAGCAGAACAACCGTGCGAGCGCCCTTTACCGGCACCTTAGGAATTTACCCTCAGCGCGTGGGTGATTTAATGCATCTCAGCGAAGTACTGACCACCCTCACAGGATTAAATGCTGAGCGTTGGATCGACTTTAAAGTGCCTCAAGGACTTACTGAACTGAACGTGGGAGACACCGTCAGTATTCGCGATATTGCGGGCCACGCTGTCGGTCCTGCCACCATCATCGCGGTCTCTGACGCCTTTGCCGAGGGGACTCGTACCTATGACGTGCGGGCAGCATTACAAGCAGCAGGACTCCGCCACGGTGCATTAGTGCAGGTAGCAGTGAGCACAGGCCCAAGAGAAAACGTATTGTCAGTGCCCGCACGCAGCGTCCGCTGGGACCCTGAAGGCGCTCATGCGTTTGTGGTCGAGCCCTCTGAGCCGGGAGCGCACCTTGCCCACAAAGCATCATTGCGCAGAGTCGAGGTGCGGGGTGAGCGGGACGGTCGCTTTTTTATCTTGGGAGCGCTCAGCACTGACGATCGCGTCGCAGATAAGGGTGCGTTTAAACTGAACGATCAGATTTTATTGCGGGTTCAGGCAGGGGCGCCACGAGGGTGACCTCGCCTAAAAACCGACCGCGCTGGACTGATATTTTTATCGAGCGGCCCGTAGTGGCGGCGGTCTTTTGTCTCGCACTGCTGCTGGTTGGCATTCGTTCAGCCATTCATTTACCGGTCATCTCGTTTCCGGTGATTGAAAGTTCTTCCATCGCGATCTCAACCGTTTACCCTGGCGCCAGTGCCGAGACGGTGCAAGGCTTTGTGACAGAACCCATCGAGCGCGTAGCCAGCAGTGTCCCGGGGTTGGACTACGTCGAATCGGTTACGACCGCCGGAGTCAGCACCGTCACGTTGTGGTTACAACTGAATCAAGATACCACCAAGGTATTAGCAGAGCTGTCGACACGACTGAGTCAAATCCGGTTCGAACTACCTGAGGGAACTGAGGACCCGGCAATTGAAATCAGCCGCGCTGATACCCCTTATGCCAGCTTTTATTTGGGGGTGAAGATCCCGCCTACGCGGACCTATTCAGAGGTCACTGACATCATTCAGCGCACCATTTTGCCGCGCTTGTCTGCCGTACCCAATGTGCAAAGAGTGGTCAATTATGGCTTGCCGCAGGCCATGCGCATCTGGCTGGATCCCTGGCGTATGGCTGCCTTAAGCGTCGATACCGACGATATTCAACTCACACTGCGCCGTAATAATGTCATTGGCACCTTTGGCCAGGCCGAGAGTGGCTCGCAACGCATCAACCTTCAAACGAACAGCGAAGCGAGGTCGCCTGAAGATTTCGCCAACATGCTGATCCGACAAGAGAACGGAACAGAGATCCGCCTCGGGGACGTCGCCTCGGTCGAAGTGGGTACGATGGAAGTCTCCCGAATGGCGCGCTCTAATCAGGATCAGGTCGTGTTCATACCGGTCTACCCCGAGCCCGGCACCAGCGAAATCGCGGTGGGCAACCTCCTGTATGAGTCAGTTGACGAGATCAACAGCACCCTTCCCCCTGATCTACAGCTCACTATTCCATTTGATAATTCTCGCTACATGCGCGACGCCGTTGCTGAGATTTTTCTAACACTCGGAGAAACCGTTTTGCTAGTGGGGCTGGTGGTAGTGGCGCTAATGGGCTCAGTCAGAAGTGCCTTGGTGCCGTTATTGACCATACCTATTTCGATTTTGGGCACCGCCGCCGCCATGTCGGCAATGGGGTTTTCACTCAATCTATTGACGATTTTAGCGATCGTGCTATCAGTCGGCCTAGTGGTCGATGACGCCATTGTGGTGGTCGAGAATGTGGCGCGCAATCTGCGCGAGGGCATGAGTAGACGCGATGCCGCGCTGGCCTCCTCTCGGCGGCTACTCTCTCCTATCATTGCTATGACCATCACCTTAGGAGTGGTCTACGCGCCCATTGGCTTTCTAGCGGGGCTATCGGGTGTCCTGTTTAGAGAATTCGCGTTCACACTTGCGGTAGCCGTGCTCATTTCAGGTTTTGTCGCTATGACGCTGTCTCCGATTATGAGTGCCTGGGTGTGCCCGGATCGTGGTCACGAGACGCGTATCACGCGCTGGGTCAATCGTTGGTTTGAAACGATCTCGACGCGTTACGGGCGATTAATCGATTTTTCTCTGCGCTGGCGTCTGCAACTGATCGCAGCAGGCGGGTTTTTCACGCTATTAATCGTGCCGCTTTACCTGTTTTCATTGCAAGAATTAGCCCCCGTCGAGGATCAAAGCGCGATCAATCTAGTGGTTGATGCAGCACCAGAATCAACCATCGAAGAAACATTACAAGGCTTCACTGAGGCGGTCGATATCTTGCTCAAAAGACCCGAGACCAGTTATATCTGGCAGACATTAGGTCCCTCAGGAGGCTACGGTGGGCATGAGTTCGTGCCACCTGACGAGCGAACGCTCAGCACCCACAGTTTATTGCCAACGATTCGATCAGATCTGGCAGCATTACCTTCAGTACGAGCCTTTCCAGCGACGACACCAGCGCTGCCCACAGCAGGACAGTTTGATGTGGAGGTTGTGATTACCTCTTCGGAGTCCACCCTTGAGATGCGCCCTCATGCGCTAGCGATGGTAGAACAAGCGCAAGCTTCCGGACTGTTTTTGTACTTTGATACCAGCTTACGGCTCGATCTCCTCTCGGTGGAGTATCGGCTGGACAAGGACCGGCTCGCAGACTTGGGCATGAGCCTTAATGATGTCACCTCGCAGATGAGCTTGTTTGTATCAGAGGGTTATGTCACGCGATACGACGAGCGGGGTCGCGCCTATCGCGTGATCCCCATGCTGAAACGCAATCTAAAAAGATCGCCTGAAACACTATTGGATACACCCATCACGCTCCCTTCAGGCGACCAGGTGCCCTTTGGCGCGTTCGCCACGCTGGAGCGCAATACCACCGCCAGAGCGCTCACCCGGTTCCAACAAAAAGGCAGTTTTAAACTGTTCGGAGGCGTGATTCCGGGGTACACCAAAGAGCAGGCACTCAGTGAAATTGAGCGGATAGCCCAAGACACGCTGCCACCTGGGTATGTACTGGATTACACCGGGGAATCGCGTGAGATTCGTCGCGAAGGTAATACCATGGTGGGAGTGCTAGGCGCCTCTCTCATCATGGTATTTCTAGTATTAGCGCTGCAGTTTGACAGCTTTCGAGATCCGCTCATTATTTTATTAGGCTCAGCACCCTTGGCGCTATTTGCGGCAATGGTGATTACCTTTACCGGCTTCACCACCATCAATATTTATTCACAAGTAGGGTTAATCACCCTAGTGGGACTGATCTCCAAAAATGCCATCCTAATCGTAGACTTCGCTAATCAAGCGCAAATGGACGGGCTGAGTAAAGTTGCGGCCATCAAAGCCGCTTCAATGAATCGCCTGCGGCCGGTTTTAATGACAACAGGCGCCACCGTATTCGGTCACTTTCCTCTCGTGCTGGTCACGGGTGCCGGCGCAGAAGCCCGCAATAGCATTGGATTTATCCTAGTCATCGGGATGCTCATTGGCACTCTGTTTACCCTGGTGTTGTTACCGGCGATCTACTCTTTGCTCGCGTCGGATCACCACGTCACCTCACAAACAGACCCAACCCACGGATCCATAGCAACGAGCGACCGGCCCACTCGATAACCCAAAACTTGACGCGTCGGGGGTGCACAGGTTTAATACGCGGCGCTTCGGGCACTAAACCCGTCGTTGCCCAGGTAGCTCAGTCGGTAGAGCAGTGGATTGAAAATCCTCGTGTCGGTGGTTCGATTCCGCCCCTGGGCACCATCTCCCCTTACAGACTTACCCATGACGCCTCGCGAGGGTATTCGGCGTTTATGTGTCGCAGTCGACCCATTATGGCAACCATCAGCAGCTCTTAACTACGCCCATGACTACTTAAAGTGGGTACTTAACTCGCTGCTGCACGAAATGACTGCGCCTTGCCTTGGGCCAGCTAACGAACCAGCCATCGTCCAGAAAGAGGGATCTAATGCGTTGTCCTGCTCGTAGAGTATTAGAAGAACAATAGTCATAGAGGATTCACTATGGATTACATGACACTAGCCATTTGTGCCGTATTTTGGGTGATCGTCAGCATTGATGCCACGTCTCGGCAGAAACCGCTGCTATTACTCGATCGAACGAAAAGGACACGCTAGCCTAACGCGGCGATCCCATAATGAGCTGGCTTGTGATTGGCTTCTGGGGCTGTGCAGCCATGTGGCTTATCAGTCTGGCTGGCGATATCGGCTTGGCTCGCGATGAGCGGGTCGCGCCAGGCATGCAGTGGTTAGCGCTAATCAGTGCACTGCTGGCCTTCATCGGGATGTGCTATTTCGGCGCAGCCGCCAACCTATTTGGTTGGTCGTAGCCGGCTCAGCGTTAACTGCACCCGTCGCCACCACGCCAATCAATTGCGCATCTGTTAGTCGCAGACCGCGGCGCCCAAACGAATTAATCAACCATCGAGCGGCACGTGCTGTTCCTCATCGCGCGCTCCAAGACCGTTCTCGTGCTAAAGGGTCTTCACTCTACCCCTGAGGAGCCTTGACGCCAGCAGGCCAAGGCCAACTGATAGCCGGCCCAGAGAGCTGCAGCACTCCCGTATTTTTTTTCGTCGGCAGACAGGTAAAATGGTGTCATGACCAGTCGGCAACAGACCCTCGAGGGAGTCCACCACCATGAAAGTGCCAGCACCCACGCTCGATACATGGCCAGAACAAGCTATTCGGGGGGATCGCATTGTCGGATCGCGCTACACCTCCCGAGACTTTATGGAGCAAGAGTGGGAGGGCATGTGGACGCGAGTGTGGTTGCTGTTAGGCCGCGAGGCTGAAATCCCTCAAGCCGGTGATTGGCAAATGGAGCCGGTGGGGCGAGAAGAAATTTTAATGGTGCGTCAGCAAGACAGCAGCATTAAGGCGTTTTATAACGTCTGCCAGCATCGCGGCAATCCGCTGGTCGATGAGCCCAAGGGCAGCAACCCACGTCGTTTCGTTTGCCGCTATCACAGCTGGGCATTTTTACCCGATGGTGCGCTGCAGTTCGTACCCGACCGGGAAGATTTTCCCGAGGGAAACCCCTGTGGAAAACTGCGCTTAGCGGAACTGCGCTGCGAAACCTTTGCGGGTTTTATCTGGGTCAACATGGATCCTAACTGCCAACCCCTTCGGAGCTACCTTGGGCCCATCTGGGATGAGTGGAACGCTCGAGAGGTCGGCGACTGGCAGCGCACGATGGCCAATACCGTATGGCTCCCCTGTAACTGGAAGGCCGTATTGGATAATTTTAATGAGTCCTATCACGTACCGACCGTTCACATGGGTGCAACCCCCTCGACCGACCGCACTGCCATCGCAGGGGGCATCAATACCTACTTCAAAGAAACGCGTTTCGACCTCGCTGATGAGGGGCATGCCCGCATGGTCATGAAGGGGGGGTACGGTGCTGGCGTTACGGACGCCGAGGGAAAAATAGCAGAGCCCCTAGCGTCACTACTCGCCTATTGGTCCCTAGACCCCGAAAGCTTCACAGGCAGGCCCGATGACACTCGTGAGGCTTTGCAGGAAGCAAAGCGTTCACTGGGCCCCGAAAAAGGCCACACCCATTACAGTGCGGTACCGAATGAACAGCTAACCGACGCTTTTCATTACACGATTTTTCCAAATTTTGCGGTATCGCTCTGGGCTGACGGCTTTCACTTTTTAAGGGCCCGACCGCATCCAAGCGACCCAGAACAGTGTTTGTTTGATAACTGGTGGTATGCCAGCCCTGCCAGCATTCAAGCCGAAATGGACGACGGTATGAGTGCCACTGATTCACTCATAGGCGACGGTCAGGGCGATGCGCCCGTGCGGTGGCTCAACCTAGACGAAGAATCTATCGGCCCTGCCATTGAGGATGATGTGGCCGTGCTGGTGACCCAACAGCGCGGGGTGCGCTCAAGAGGATTCACCGGCGCCTACTTATCCGGCCAAGAAAAGCGTATTAGCCGCTATCACGAACGCATTGATGACTATATTGCGGGAAAGCTGTAACCCTGAGGGAGAAATCGACTATGACCGCAACCGATGACCGTCAACGCATTCAGGACCTGATGCTGGCTTATGCCGCCGCCGTGGACGATAACGATATGGCCGCCTATCGCGATTGCTTTGACGACGATGTTGAGATCGTGGGTTTTGGGGAGTCGGTCGTTCGCGGTGCCGATCAGTGGGTCGCCTCCGTTAGAAGCCAACTCGATGCCTTTACAGGAACCCAACATCTACTCAGTCCATCGCTGTCTACCGTGGCGGGGGATCGGGCGTCAGCGCGAACCGATGTCCAAGCGCTTCATTTTCTCAAAACGCCCGCTGACGGGACGTTTACGCTGTGGGCGACCTATCTGACCGATTTTGTCCAAACCCAAGACACGTGGAAAATAGCGCGACACGAATTAGTGGTCCGCGGTACCCATCAGCACCCCTAATCGAACGAGCCGTCGTCATTAAACTGATCTCTTTTGCGCCTGCCATCCGTGATCAACTGTTTTGTTGGCTGCTAACCCTGACCGTTGTGGTGTGTGCCAGCGGAGCGGCAGCCGCGACGCCCTTTCCGCAGGTGGTCTCTGCCGATAACGCCAAACAGTGCAATGCAGCGTTGCGCACCGCTCGACGGACCACCACCGCTGGTGGCTTAACATTTCCCCTTAACGTGTTCAGCTGGAATGTCCATAAGGTCCAGCAGCCAGCCGTGCTGGATGAATTCGCGGAGTTAGCCAACACCGCGCACTTAATGTTTGTGCAAGAGGCGGTACCGAGTCGCCAACTACCCAGCCTCATTGATGAGGCGTTATTCCCCGCTTTTGTTCCGGGCTACGTACAAAATGAGACACCGACAGGCGTCCTCACCTTAGCCAGGGCACCACACCTAGTGCACTGTCACCTGCTCGCGCTAGAGCCCTGGTTGCGAACGCCAAAAGCGACCAGTGTCACCCTTTATCCGCTTACTGACCGTCAGGAGATGCTGTTAGCCATCAATTTACATGCCGTTAATTTCACCTTCGGCGTGAGCGATTACCAAAACCAACTTGCCGCCCTGACTCAGTTAATGACAGCGCACGATGGACCCATTATTTTTGGTGGAGACCTGAATACGTGGAGCCCCGGCAGGCAGCAGGTGCTACAACACTTCACCTCCACGATGGATTTAGTGGCCGTGCCGTTTAATCCCGACCATCGGGTCACCGTATTGGGAAGACCATTAGACCACCTCTATGTCCGCGACCTGACTTGGGGGCACACCACTACCCGCAAAGTCACGACGTCCGATCACAATCCACTCTCGGCAACACTACTGAGTGATGACTCATGACAATAAAGCGGTTCGTCGCGACACTTATCATAAGCTTACTCATGCTGAAGAGCCTTAGCGTAAAAGGTGCTGACACCACCGAGCGTGAGGTCCGTTTACTGATCGGTGCCGTCGCCGCGAGTCACTGTGATTTCAATCGCAATGGACGTCAACACACGGCAGAAGAAGCCGCGGCGCACTTAGAACTCAAATATGCTAGAGCGGGAAAACACGTCGATTCAGCCGACGAATTCATTACGCAGTTAGCAAGCAGCAGCTCATTCACGGGAAAGCCTTATCTGATGAGCTGTGGGGGTGGCACGCTGCCTGCAGGAGATTGGATGGTCAATGCGCTAGAGCAGATTCGTGCTCGCACTCATAGTCTCGATAGATCGACTGGTTCTGGCTAGCCCCAAGGGGCCTCGAGGGTGGCGATGACGGACGCCGTCAGGCATCCATGAAGTACTGAACGTTGGATAAATGAGCTGCCTCATCGGGGGGTAACTTATCGGCGCCACACCATAATGCGCGGTTGGCAAGCGCCGTATCGAAGCCCTCTATCAAGGCGACAATACGCGCGTCTCGAATTTTAAAAATATGAATATACTGCTGGTTGTAGCGGGTTTCTGCTCGCGAAAAGCCACTATTTTGCGCCATCGCAACGACCACCTCACCAGTATCAACAATGACCTCATGAGCGGCACAGAATGTGATGTCACTGGACTCGACACTGCCGAACACGTGCGGGGTCACCTCTTCAAAAAAGCGATGCTTACCGCGATAAACGCCCGACAGAACGTGGTCCTGTGTTGGGCAAATTAAACTGAAGTTCGGATCGATCAGCGCGTCAAGAATAGCGACATCACCCGATCGAATCGCGCCATAAAATTGATTAACGATCTCACTCATCGCAGGCCTCTCCTAAAAAGTCAGCACACCCCGGCTGCCCGACATCCATCATGTTACCGCCAAATCTATGTGGCTCGTAAGCTTTGTAGCCCGCGAATAATAAAATGGACAAAAGCAAGCCACAGCGTCACGTAGGCGAGGGAAAACCCCCACTGCCAGCCCAGGTAACCCAACACCACTCCGACGACCGGCAACATGGCAACATGGCAAACCAATGCCCCGGCACCCAGGCTGAATGCTTCCAAGAAAAATAGATGGCGGCAATAGCGGCCACTACCATGAGTATGGAAAATAGATCGCGGGCCCAGGGCTTAAAGTACATTAGCGCGCCCAAAATGACGGCAGAAAGGCCCGCAACCGCGTGTGTTACCGCACCCCAATCAATCGCAGACTTGCTGCTCGCAGGCGGTGGTACATCACTCATGTTGGTGTCCTTGACGCCGGTTCACTCTCACGGTGACAGGTCACGAATGTACCCCAGCACATTGGCGTAATGCGTCACAGAGTTCCCCGTTGCTCGAAGCGCAGCAACTGCCTCTTCAGACACCGCACCGTAAAGCTCGATCGTGAACCCATCTAAATACGGTGAAACGGCCTCGAGATAAGCACCGAGATCTGCGTTGTTGAGGTGAAAGAGTAAAGCCTCACTATCCGAATAAACCTCGGTCCACACAAACCCCAACGCATCATCAGGATCGGCATCAAAGGTATGAAGCAACATCCCTGGCTCACCGCGTTCAACCTTCGCATCGACGTCTCGCGATAGCGCCACGACGCGCTCTGCGGCATTGGGTAGGGCATGTAATCGAGCGATCAAAACAAAAGGCGACGGCCCTGCGGCCAAGGACTCCTGCTCACTGGCCGTGACAGTGGACGCACCAAAGAGCATCAAACAGAGTAATAATCCACGCAGTGCCATACTGAACACCCCCTCTAATGACTGATTTCTGGCTTAGACGAACCGTTCTTTTCCTGAGAAACCCTCGCCAGTGAGCGACGCACACGGTATAAGCTGACACAGCCAAATCGTGGGTTTCGCCCTACAAAGCAATATAACACCAGCGGAGAAGACTCCAAACACACGATATCTCGTTATCAGGAGCGTGCATCATGATCGTCAGCATCGGAAATTTCGGGGTCATTTTAGCGGCGATCTTGCTGTCTACCTCTTTGCATTATTTTTTCCTGCGGCACCTCAATGACGGCGGATGGCTGGCCACTCGATACCCCCATTTTCGTCTTGGCTATGGCGTGTTGGTCGCTCTCATTGCCCACTCTATCGAGGTGTCGCTGTTTGCCATTGCCTATCTTGTGTCCATTCGTCTGGGATTCGGCACGTTGGAAGGTGAGTTTACGGGCACGGTTGCGGATTATGTCTACTTTTCCTACGCCGCCTTCACCACCGTTGGTTTTGGCGACATTACGCCCACGGGTCCATTACGCTTACTGGCGGGGGTTGAAGCGCTAACAGGCCTTGTCTTAATCACCTGGACTGCCTCCTATCTCTACATAGAGATGACGCGCCTGTGGAAGATTCAGCCTTAAGCTTCCAGCAATGGCGCTATCAGATCAAAGCGCGGTACGTTGCCCTCTTGCGTGGCTACCTGCTCTTGAAACATCGATAGCGGACGAACCCAGAGCCCTCGCGCCCCGTATTCAGGCCGATAGACCACCAATGACTCGCCCGTCTCTGAATGTTGGGCAACCCCGATGACGGTATAGGTCTGCCCTTTATAGTGACGATAGCGGCCCACAGCGAGGTCGCTCATTCGGCTAAACCGCCAAAAGCCTTCACCATTGCGCTTTGTAGGCCTTCTAAAATCTCGCTAAGAATCAAGAAATCAGCGTCCGCCCGCGCTAAGGGATCCTCAATCAGCTCGTCATTGGCCTCACGAATGGCGTCAGTAAACTTGAGACGACGAAAAGAGAGATCTTTATCGACTACTGCGGCAACACGATTACCCCACTCCAGAGCCAGCCGCGCCACCTGATGACCTGAAGACAAGTGCGCGAGCACCTCCTCACTATCGAGCGGAACGCCCCGCACTTTGACCGAGCTTCCCTCCTCGCGCTGATCAATAAAGTCAGCTTCATTAGCCAACTCAACTGATTCGGGCACCGATTGGTGTAACAACCACTGAGTCATGACATGTGCTGGCGCCTTTTGCGTCTCTGGCAGTACCACCGGCAAATTACCGAGTGCTTCTCTTAAATGGTTCAGCACTTCTTCCGCCCGACCTGCGCTGCTGCTGTCGACCCAGATCCAGCCCGCACGGTCCGCAATAATCGCTCTCACCGAGGTAGAGCGAGAAAACGCCCGTGGTAACAGATCTTGTGTTACTTCGTCGGTGACCGCCTGTCGCTCTCGGCGACTTACTTTACGCCCCTGTGCTTTGGCGATCTGACTACAACGCTCGTTCGCTTGCTCCCGCACAACCGTCGCAGGCAGTAACTTTTCTTCACGTTTTAGGCGCACCATCCAGTAGGGTCCCGCCGCGTGGACTAACGCAGTAGCAGTTTCATCAAGAGCGGGTACCCAGCCCAAACTGGTCGCCTGAGCGGGCGAACACGCAGTAAAAGGACGGGACTGTAAACGTCTTTCTAGCTCTTGCGCATCGATGCCGAGACGGCTAGGTAAACGGTAAGGACGCAGAGAACGAAACCACATAAAATAACACTTCCCAATTGAGTGAAACGCAGGGCAGGCAGTGTATCGTAGTCTCTGCTTTTGAGGGTCGAGTTCACTTAAAATGGCGTTCTGAGACAGGAGAATTTGGCCATGCGCTACCTACACACCATGATTCGTGCCGCTAATTTAGAGCAGACGCTGCACTTTTTTATCGATCAGCTCGGGCTGGTCGAGGCCTATCGTTATGAGAATGAGGCTGGGCGATTTACCCTCGTCTTTCTCAGCGCGCCAGCAGACCTCGACAACGCTAAAATACAACAAGCGCCGTTAGTCGAAATCACTTATAACTGGGACCCCGAAACCTACGACGGTGGTAGAAATTTTGGCCACCTGGCCTATCAAGTCGACGATATTTATCACACTTGCCAGCAGCTGATAGACCGTGGGGTCACACTCAACCGGCCTCCTCGGGACGGCCGCATGGCCTTCATCAAATCGCCAGACGGCATTTCCATTGAGCTATTGCAGGCAGGCCCTGCACTTGCCGAAGCGGAGCCTTGGTCATCGATGCCAAACCAAGGCAGCTGGTAACGCCACTATTGGCTTAAAAAATCCAGTATCCAGCGCGCCGCTCGGGCTCCCTCGTGTTTCTCAGATACAAGGCTTTTAAGGCCCTCTGCAGCCCGCTCTTTCCCAATCATATCGTGGCGAAAAGACAGGATTGCTCGGGCATATTCAGGAGTGAATTCAGGATGCCCCTGAAGGGTCAAAATATGCTCCCCCAACACCATACCCGCCACCTCACAGTGCGCATTAG
>Ga0257110_1000159_pt1 | contig 35698 bp, 55 predicted proteins | sample LP_taG_7_FD_190184 | JGI IMG/M metagenome (GOLD analysis project Ga0257110, IMG submission 190184) | Marine microbial communities from Northeast Subartic Pacific Ocean, Canada - LP_J_2015_P26_10m | ecosystem: Environmental > Aquatic > Marine > Oceanic | place: Canada: Northeast Subartic Pacific...
CTTGATGCTATTGGATGGCATGTTGAGAAAACTGTAAACCTTGATTCATTTTTTGCCTGATGGACTTCTTAAAAGATATTGTAAAAGAGATTGGTGATGAGTATACACAACTTGCCTCAGACATCGATGACACAGAAACCTATGTGGACACGGGTTCTTACATCTTTAATTCACTTTGTTCAGGTAGCATATTTGGTGGTGTTTCTGGGAATAAGATTACTGCCATTGCTGGTGAGTCTTCTACTGGGAAGACTTTCTTTAGTCTCGCTGTGGTTAAGAATTTTATGGATAGTAATCCTGACGGTTACTGTTTGTACTTTGACACTGAAGCAGCAGTTAACAAATCTCTTCTTTCAAGTCGTGGCATTGACCTAAGTAGACTGGTTGTTGTGAATGTAGTGACAATTGAACAGTTTAGACAGAAGGCACTACAGGCTGTTGACATATATTTAAAAACACCAGAAGGGGAACGTAAACCTTGCATGTTTGTGCTAGACTCTCTGGGTATGCTTTCCACAGAGAAAGAGATTCGTGATGCTCTTGATGATAAGCAGGTTAGAGACATGACCAAATCTCAACTTGTTAAAGGTGCATTTAGAATGCTCACTTTAAAACTTGGTCAAGCAAAAATCCCAATGATAGTAACCAATCACACCTATGACGTCATCGGATCATACGTTCCCACCAAAGAGATGGGCGGAGGCAGTGGCCTCAAGTATGCAGCAAGTACAATCATTTATCTCAGCAAAAAGAAAGAAAAGGATGGAACAGAAGTCGTTGGCAATCTTATTAAAGCTAAGACAGCAAAGTCGCGTCTGAGTAAAGAGAATAAGCAAGTCACAGTTCGTCTCTACTATGATGAGAGAGGACTGGACAAATACTATGGTCTGCTAGAACTTGGAGAACTAGGTGGTCTCTGGAAGAATGTAGCAGGCAGGTATGAGATAGATGGTAAGAAGGTCTATGCCAAGGCAATCCTGAAAGACCCTGAAACATACTTCACTCCTGAGGTGATGGAGAAACTAGACACAATTGCAAGGAAAGAATTTAGTTATGGAGAAAGTTGAGTTTCTTGTTCTCAGGAACCTATTACATAATGAAGAGTATTTAAGAAAAGTAATTCCATTCATCAAACCTGAATTCTTTGAAGACTACAATCAAAAGGTAGTCTTTGAGGAGATTGTTGACTTTGTAAATCAGTATAATGAGAGACCTACTAAGGAGGTTTTGTCCATTGAGTTGCAAAAAAGAAATGATATTAATGAGAATAGTTTCAAAGAAATTGCTCAACTCATTGGTGCATTAGATGAGTTTCCAGCAGAGTATGAATGGTTGCTTGATACCACAGAGAAGTGGTGTAAAGATAGGTCCATATATCTGGCATTGATTGAGTCAATTCAGATTGCAGATGGTGGTAGCAAGGAGAAAACTCCTGATGCTATTCCATCTATTTTGTCTGATGCACTTGCAGTGAGTTTTGATAACCATGTTGGTCATGATTATCTTTTAGACTACGAAGAAAGGTATGAGTCTTACCACAGAAAAGAGAATAGAATTCCCTTTGACCTGGAATACTTTAACAAGATTACAAAAGGTGGTCTTCCTAATAAGACACTCAACATCGCTCTTGCTGGTACTGGTGTTGGCAAGTCTTTGTTTATGTGTCATATGGCTTCTTCTGTTCTTCTTGCTGGTAAGAACGTATTGTATATTACTATGGAGATGGCTGAGGAGAAAATTGCAGAAAGGATTGATGCTAATCTTTTGAATGTAAATATTCAAGACATAGGTGAACTTCCTAAACAGACTTTTGAGAAGAAGGTAACAAACCTAGCACAAAAGACTCAAGGAACACTTATCATCAAAGAATACCCAACTGCAAGTGCTCATAGTGGACATTTTACAGCACTTCTTAATGAACTTGCACTTAAGAAGTCATTTAGACCTGACATTATTTTCATTGATTACCTTAATATTTGTGCTTCCTCTAGGTATAGGGGAGGCAGCAATGTTAATTCATATACAGTTATTAAAAGTATTGCTGAAGAACTTAGAGGGATGGCTTGTGAAGCAAACGTCCCTATCGTTTCTGCCACGCAGACCACTCGTTCTGGTTTTGGTAGCTCTGATGTTGAGCTTACTGATACAAGTGAGTCCTTTGGTCTCCCTGCTACTGCTGATCTTATGTTTGCCCTTATTTCTACTGAAGAGCTCGAATCCTTGGGACAGATACTTGTAAAACAATTGAAGAATAGATATAATGATGTGAATATCTTTAAAAGATTTGTGGTAGGTATTGACAGATCAAAGATGAGACTGCATGACTGTGAGCAAGTAGCACAGGATGACCTTCTTGACAATAAGAAAGAAGAGGAGTATAGTTATGATGAAAAACCAAAGAAGTCATTTGATGGATTCAAATTCTGACATGGGACTTACTACCAAGAAATTGCAATCCCAACTTGCATCAAAAGAGTTACCACACTATTATATGTTGTATACTGGTAATCCAGTAGCACCTACCAGGTGTTGTGGAACATTGCAAGATCTAATGACAATGTTGGATCATTATCCACATGCCAAGTGGGAGAAAGTTTATTTACCTAACCCTGAGACTGTTGATGTGAAAGCAATTGCAGTTGAAGAACCACTTGCACTACTACCACTTAAACTTAAAGGGCAGGAGATTCCCTTACAACAAAATCTCCCTCAATCTGAACTTAAAGAATTAGAACTATGACAGTAGACACAGAGAAGTATCTTGAATTTGTAGAAGGTGTGACTAGTGAACCTAGTCTTTATCTTGATTTTTTGATGAGGCGTATTGCTGAACTTGAAGTTCAGGAAGCAAATGTTCCTCAACTCCTGACTGCTGCACTTGGGATGTCTGCTGAAGCAGGTGAGTTTACTGAGGTTGTCAAGAAGATTCTTCTTCAAGGTAAACCATATGATGAAGATAATATCTTCCATATGAAGCGTGAATTGGGAGACATTTGTTGGTACATTGCTCAGGCATGTATGGCACTTGACACTACCTTTGATGAAATCATTGAAATGAATGTAGAGAAACTGAAAGCACGCTACCCTGGTGGTGAGTTTGATGTTCACAAATCTGAAAATCGTAAAGAAGGAGATGTATGATTAATCTTGAGCTAGATATTAGGAGTGCAGTGGCTGTAAGACAGGCATTGTTTCGTGAACAGAATGGGTATACATTAGATATAACTTGTTGTCCAACAAGAATCATTGATATCCGTAACATCATTGTAGAAATTGACACACAAATTGAGGAGACATTGAAAAATGAAACTACTAACACTTGAAGATTATGAATTAGCAGGTCAAACATTTTGGCCTAAGTATTGGTATATTGCCAAAGAACTTGGTGAAGGTGCTAAGACAGAAGATATCTTAAGAGTTATGGAAGCAGTTGGTGGTGTTGCATTGAAGTTAGCATTAGAAGAAAAATCAGTAGGTCCATTTGGATTTAATAAAGTAAAAGAGGGAGAGGATGATTCAGACATCTGTTAGTGAAGTAGTTGCTCCAGAAGGAGCAGAACTTATTGATGAATGTTTCTATGTCTGGGAAACTAGGTATGGATTATATTCTACTATGACAAAGCAAGGTCGTAAGATGATGACTGGTGCTACCAAAGATGGTGTTACCATTATAACTCGTTGGCATCTTAAGTGTGAACAAGATGGCACTCTTGATCAATACACAAGAGTTGTTGGGGATGCTATTGTTGATGGTAAGTTATAATGCTGACGATTGTTAATCACCTTTCTGCTTTTTGGGCAGTGGTGGTTATGAATTGTGTTCATCCTGCCAACTGGGAGTATTGTCTTCCAGTTCAAGACTGGTTGATACCTGGTATAATGGAGGGAGTTGAGATTTATCTTAATCCCTCTTCAATATATGAAAGTGAAAGAGAAGTTCTACGTGATATAAATATAAAAAAGTAATGTATGTAAGAAAGATGTCTTCATCAATGCGTAACTTTATGGAAGCATATTCTGCTGTTCATAATACAGAAGCAAGAGAAGAACTCAGTTCAGGTAGAGATCACATCAGTGAGATGGATCTTTCTCATCTGACTTCTGGTGATCTAGTTGAGATCGCAGAACAAGTTCTTGAAGTTGTTTTTGAAACACTGACAGTGAAAGAAGCACATGAAGTTGTAACTTCAGTGTTTGATATTGAAACTGGAATTGACGGAAGAGCACATAAAGTTGACAGATTGAATGAAGCATTTGATAGTGCTTTTGCTGAAGTTGGTACAAAGGCAGCATCAGTTGCACTTGAGCACTTTGCACAATATAGACATAACAAGAGACTTCAAGAGACTTGGAGTGCTAGGTTCAATCAAGAGAAGAGAGTTGCTAGAGTTCATGGTAGACTGGTAGCAGAAGAAGTAGCATCTATTACAGCAAGACTTCTCACTATGATTGATGAGAAGGCACAGAAGTGTTGGGATACTCACAAGAAAGTGGGTATGAAAAAGAAGGGTGGTAAGATGGTTAATAACTGTGTCCCTAAGAATGAAGGATACATGGCTCTTCCAAAAGTGAAGATGGCACGTCAGGCTGATAAGGCATATGGCAAGGAGCAATCTGCTGTTAGTAAGGGTGATGAGAAAGAAGTTAATAAGCAGATGCAACGCAGAATTGCTATGAAGGACCCTGCTGGTCGTAAGCAATCTTTGAAAAAGGAAGAATTTGTAGCAGAAAAGAAAGGTTCTAAACCTGACTATCTTGATTTTGATGGTGATGGTGATGAGAAGGAGTCAATGAAGAAGGCACTTTCTGATAAGAAGAAAGGTAAGAAAGGCATGAAAGAGGGCATTGATCCTAAAGGTGCTGCTAGAATGGATGCTGCCAAGGGTAAGAAGAAAGAGACAGAAGATGAAACCAATAAGCGTTTGATGTTAGGTAAGCATTCACCTGCTGTAAAGTATGCTAAGATGAAGAAGGAAAGTGTTTCATTCTCACAAAAAGAACTTGATGCATTTGAAGCAGTTGTTAATTCCTGGGAGGACTGAGTGAATGGCAGATACAGCTAAATTTGAAGCTGCTAGTATTGCCTGTTATTATCAAGCTATCAACAATGGCGAATCAACTGAACCAGGTGCTAGTCCTGAGATGACTGATGCTATGGATAAAGAATATCCTGGCATGTCAAGAGAGTGGAGAGAGGGTATTCTTGCAGGAGCAGATGCTCTTATGGAATATCTTGGCCATAGACCTGGTACAAAAGATGGATCATATTTGTACGCTCACTATGATGGCAGAACAAAATCTATCCCTGCTAATAATTCATCAACAATCATTAATGATGTATGGGATGGATTCACTAAGGCACAGAAAGATATATTCACAGGAAAGAAAGACTCCTGGAATACTGCTGATGTCTATATGGTGAAGAGGAATGAAGAGTCTTCTCTTAAAAGATATATTGAGGAATTGAGAAAAGAACTTACTGAAGGTATGGATCCTGAGGTATATGTTGGCACTATCAATACATTGATGTCTAAAGCATTGAAGGAGAAGATTCTTCTTCCCATCTCATTGAAGCAGAAGACTAGGGGTGCTGATGTAAAAATTACTGAGACCAATCTGACCATGGGTCCTAATGGATTGAATGTTCAGGATGGTAGTATTGAGACACCAATGAAGACAGTATTTGATATTGCTACAAGACGTGGTGATACTGACTTTGCTGGTAACTCACTTAGGTTTGCTGCTAGATTTGAAGTAGGAACTTATGCTAAAAAGTATTCATGGGAGAGCAAAGGTTCTAGTAAAACAGCAGATGCTACTGAACCCAGAGACCTTGTATTGAATAATAAAGGTAAGTATACTACTGCAACTGCTAGAAATGGTTCTATACCAGGACCAAAGATGGCAGATCTTGTAAAAGAATACTCTGGTGAAGATATTAATCACAATATCCCTATGAACAGGGTATTGAATGACAATGAGATTACTTATTGGCAATCTTATATTAAAAAGATCGTCCAGAACTCTGGTGGTATCTTACTTGATCTAGGTAACTTCACTATTGATGGTAAGAAACTGACACCTGATAAATTTATCCAAGCAATGGCACTGATGGATAAAGGAAAACCAGGTCAGAAAAATATGGACCAGAAGATTAGGGCAAAACTTAGACATCTCAGATATATTAGGATGTTTATTGATGCTAAGAAGGCAGGTAAGATGGCAGAATTGATTACTCATGCTTACTTCCTTTCTTCCAAAATGAATATTTCTCAGGCAGATATGGCTGGTCCTTTCATCAAGGTCCAGTAAAGGAACTGGCACACAGATTTGACAGCAGGGCAGAGACCTGCTATGATAAACCTATACAAGAGATGACTATGATTGACCTGAGGACTGGCAACTGCATTGAACTTGCCAAAGGTCTTGAAGATAACTCAATTGACTGTACTGTAACTTCCCCTCCCTACAATAAGTGTGGTGTAGGTGGGGGTTTGTTTCGTAAGATTGAATATGCTGCCTTTGATGACACTCTCCCTGAGGATAAGTACCAGGAGCAGCAGATTGAACTGCTAGATATCCTGTTTGATAAGACAAAAGATGGTGGTTCTTTGTTCTACAATCATAAAGTAAGGTATCACAAAGGTGGTGCTATCTCACCTTGGGCATGGTTGACAAAGACTAAGTGGAATATCAGGGAAGAGATTGTCTGGAACAGAGGTAGTGGTCCTGAGATTTCAGGATACAGGTTCATCCAGACTGATGAAAGAATCTTCTGGTTGTGTAAAGGAACTAAGCATCCCAGACTGCCTAGACGTTCTGCTAACTGGACTAGTGTCTGGAAGTTTGGTCCTGAGATGAAGAATCCTCACCCTGCACCATACCCTATTCAACTTCCTGCACGCTGTATTCAAGCAATAATGCAAGAACCTGGTACTATTCTTGACCCTTACAGTGGTTCTGGTACTACTGGTTTGGTTGCAACTATGCTTGGTCATGATTATATTGGGTTTGATCTGTCAGAAGAGTATCATGACATGGCAAGAAAAAGATTTGAGAACCCTTCCAAGAATGACATCAGGAAGTTTACTGATGAGACTGGTGTTGCAGCAGTAACTAATACTGATGTATTCAGTCTGGCTGATAACTAAATAGACTTATGGGTAGTACTTATTAAGATATAGTAATGAAGAGTTTTCTTTCATTCTTTACTGAAGCAAGGTCCTCTAATGCTGCTGAGACTGCAGCAAATATGGGATTAGATGGAGATGGTCACGGCAATTGGTTCAAGAAAGGACAATTGTTTGCCAAAACTGTCAATGGAAGATTGGAGTATGTGAAGAAAAGGGAAGCATCCAAGAAGGATGAACCTAAACAGAAAGCACAAAAACCTCAAGAACAACCATCACAATCTAAACCTAAGGCACAAGAGACTGATAATGGAGAAAAAAACACAGGAGGAGATCAAACAAACTCTGGAGAGTATGGAGCGTTTGGGGACGGAAAACCAAGAAGAATGCCGCAACCTACAAGAGCAGATGGTACTCCTAAAGATGATCTTGGACCTCTAACTGTTACATTTGGTAGGTTTAATCCACCTACAGTAGGGCATAAAAAGTTATTAGATCAGGCAAAGAAGGCAGCAGGTAAGGGTGCATTAAGAATTTATCCATCAAGATCACAGGATGCCAAGAAAAATCCATATGATGCTGATGAGAAAGTTGGCATTATGAAGCAGATGTTCCCAGATCATGCTGAAAGTATTGTGAATGATTCTAATTCAAGGACTATATTTGACGTTTTGAAGCAGGCACATGAAGATGGATATTCAAGTGTTAAAATTGTGGTTGGTGGTGATAGGGTCAAAGAGTTTGACAAACTCTCAGGAGATTACAATGGCAAACTCTATGATTTTTCTGGTGTGGAGACTGTATCTGCTGGAGAAAGAGATGAAGACGCTGAAGGTGTAGAGGGAATGTCTGCTTCTAAGATGAGAAAAGCAGCAGCAGACAATGATTTCAAGACATTTAGAACTGGTGTACCTGATACCCTTGATGATAAAGCAGCAAAATTGATGATGAATACTCTTCGTAAGAAGATGCAAGTCAAGGAAGGTTGGAATCTGTGGGAGATTGCACCTAAGTTTGACTGGAAAAACTTGAGAGAGAACTATGTCTCAGGTGCTTTATTCAAGTTAGATCAGTTAGTAGAGAACCTTAACACTGGTTTGGTTGGTAAGGTAATTAGAAGAGGAACCAACTATCTAATCTGTGTGACTGAAGATAATGTGATGTTCAAGTCCTGGATTAAAGACTTAAAAGAGTATACAGAAGTCAAGATGGATAGGAAAGAAAGAGTAAAAGGCAAACCAAATACACTTTCAGGTACTAGTGGTTACTTTAAGTATGCCTCTGACATGACACCAGGGTTTAATAAAGGTGATAATACCAATCTTCAGGATGGTGGTAAACCTTATAAAGGTGTATCTGGTAAAGATTTCATAAATAAATACAGGAAAAAATAGTTTTTAGTGATGCCAGAACAGGAAGCAATGCCACCTGAGGTTGCTGCAAAAGTATCTCAGCATACCAAAGCAATTAGATATACTGCAAGAAGAGATGGTGTACCTCTCCCAAAAGCATTTAACGATTATGTTTCTAAGAACAGTCTTTCTGGGACAGAGAGAACTGCTGTAAGAAAGAAACTGGGTATGATGGAGAGTGTGGTAAAGTCTGATTGGCGTTCTGATCTTATTGAAGTAGTTAAGATTGAAGATGCTTCAAAGGGTAAGGTAAGAGAAATAAAAGATAAAGAAGTCTCTAACAAAGTCAAGATTAATCCTGTCCAATCAGAAGCATTTGCTGAGATTGGTGGTCAGTTGCTTGAGATTACAGAGCAGGAGATGCCAGGGGAGGATAATAAGAAAGATGATGATATGAAAGATAAGCAACTGCGTCACTCTAGACAGATGATGAGAAAGAGTCAGATGCTTGACAAGCAGAGACTGCAGATGCAGAAGCAAGGCAAACTCCCTATGGGTCATAGTGAGGAAGTTGAGTTTCAAGCAGAAGGATGTGAGTGTGATGATAAAATGAAGGATGCACCTTCTATCAAGGATGCAAAACCACAAAAGAAAACTAATGTCAAGTATGATCCTGATATGAAATTGATGGCACCCACCATCAAGAAAGAATCACATGAGCCAGGCAAACCTGCTGAGAAACTTGGTGCTGTAACTGCTATTCCTAAACAGCAGCAGATGGATGCTAAGGCAAGACTACTTGCCAAGGCAAAGGCAAAGAGAGATGCAAGATTGAAGATGAAGGAAGAGACAGAAGATTCTCTGAGAGATAGAAGAATGGAGAGAGGTGGTGTTGATGGTAATGTAGATTACAGAAGATCACCTAAGAATGCCAACAACTCAGGCAAGAAGAAATCATCTGGTATGTCTGCATTTGAAAAGGTCAAGGCAGACATTATTAAGAAGCATGGTAAAGGTGCCATCATAGAACCTAAAAAGTAATGCCAGTAGATATTAAGAAGGATGGGATGGGAGATGTCATCAAAGATTTCTATAAATCTGATGCTCCCCAGTTCAAAGGAAAGTCTAAAAAGAAAAAACGTGAGATGGCTATTGCTGCTAAACTGAGTAGTGAAGGATTCAAAACTGACATACTGACTGATAGAAAGTATGGTAAGGAGATGGCAGACAAAGATAAAGAGTATAAAGAACGTGATGCCAGAATGAAGTATGGTAAGTCTTATAAGAAGTTTACTTCTGATGCTAACTCTGCAAAAGATAGACTTAGACCTGGTGAAGTGAGAAAATTTAATAAAGAAACAGGTAAATTGGAGTCAAATAAGGACTAAGGCATATATAATGCAGTTGCACCTAAACCATGCTTACATTTTTACTTCCCTTGGCGTCAAAAATTATTACCGATGCCATCAACAAAATTCCAGAGAATGAAGAACTTGGTGAGAAGATGGTTGAGATCTGTCTTGTTATTCTTGCTAAGGCAGTTAAGTTGACCAAGACTGATATGGATGATCAACTCCTTGAAGTAGTTACTAAGGCAATTAAGTCAAGAGAAGAAGAGTAATTCATAGGAGAGATTCCAATTATGGGGTCTCTCTTTTTTATAAATATTTGATATCAAAGAAATTTTACTAGGGCATAAAAGATGGCACTTTGGGGTAATAACGACAATGTAGATAGCGTAGGAGCTGTCGTCTTAGATTATGACACGGGTATTGTCACTGGAAGTGGTACTTCTTTTGGGCAGACTGGTTCTGCTCAAGAGGGTGATGTAATTCGTTTTGGTTCAAAAGCCACTACGTACTTTGGTGATGCTGTAATTGTAAGTATTGCAAATACACAATCTTGTACTATTGGTAGTACAATGGCACTCTCTGGTGCTGCTATTGGTGGTGTTATATTTGGAGTTTCTCAACTTCCTAAGTCAAGTATTCTTGATTCTAAGTATAGTGAAAGCACTGTTCTTGCCAATCCTGGAGACAACTTTGTTTATGGTGTAGTTAATGCCGAAGGTGTTGCTGCTGGATATAGAGTTAGTCACGAAGGTTGGGTTGGTGTTACAACCTATACAGATGGTGAAGGTGTCGCAAGAGTGAAGACAGAAACATTAGTTGCAATGTCCGGCATCACAACTACTGGTACTGTATATCCAACCGCTGGATGATAAATGCTTTTTTCTGAATTGAATGAGGAGAACTTTCTCCTCTTTGCCATTAAACATTATGAAAACCCTCAAGCAGTAACACGTGAGGATTTTGATAAAGATCTAAGTCGCTTTAGATACGTAAAAAGATTGCTTAAAAGATATAAGTCAACAGGTGAACTTAAGGTTCACCTTTTGATTAACCACTTTATTATCTTGTATAATATTTTTGGTGAAGCAACTACACCTATGTTGTTTTACAAAATTGATAATTCTTTATGGTCATGTATCAAGACCTTTGTCATTTTTCTTGACAAACTACCTGAATACCCCCATACTTACATACATGATATTGAGGTTGATGACAATTGTTTAGAGGCTCTTCAGAGGATTTCAAATGGAGAAAAGCAAGATTGATAGATTTGTTGATGCATTTCGCACAGCAATGTATAGTGAATTCAGTGTCTCTGAGGAAGGCATGGTGGCAAATCCTCCTGGGGGATCTGGTGGATTTAGTGGCTCCTCCCCTGCTGCTGGTCCTACTGCTGGTTACGACTCCACTCTGAAATTTGATGGTCGTAATAAGTATGTGAAGAAAGCTATTAAGGATTTGATGGATAGAGGTCAAAAAAGAAAGAATAAGAAGGATAAAAAAAAGGCATTAAATTTTAATCCATACTTTAAACCTCATGGACGATCAAATTAAGATTGCTGTATTAGAACAAAAAATTGAAGATTTGAAGCCAATAGTTCTTAGAATTGACAAAGCAATAGAGAAATTGTCTGAGGTAAATACTACAGTTAGCAGAATGCTTGCTGTTCATGAAGAACGTATCTCCAAACAAGAAAACATCGACGTTATACTCTTTGCAAAAATTGACAAACTCCGTGATAAAATGGACGGGGATCATGAGCTCGTACTGCAAAGAATACGTGAATTAGAAAAACGTGTATGGATGGCAGTGGGTGGTCTTGCTGTATTGTCCATTGGGTTAAAGGTCATAACATCCTTCCCTAGGGTCTTGACAAACCCCCCTCCTCTGACTACAATGAGTAGGAGTATTTGAGTAGTGTCATGGATTATATTGATGTTAAATACATCAATTTGATTTCTTCTAGATTATCTAAATTTAAAAAAGTAAAACCAACACTTTACAATTTCAGATGTCCTATCTGTGGAGACTCACAGAAGAATAAGACGAAAGCAAGAGGGTATCTGTACCAGGTAAAGAATAATACTAACTTCAAGTGTCACAACTGTGGCATCAGCATGTCTTTCAATAATTTATTGAAGGAAGTAGATTCAGAGACGCACAAGCAATATATTTTTGAGAAGTTTAAGGATGGTAAGACTGGAAAGAATTTTGTAACTAATGAACCTAAGATTGTTTTTGAGAAACCTAAGTTTGTACAGAAGATCCTTCTTCCTCTATGCAGTGAGGTGGAAAGTGCTAGAACCTATCTACAAAATCGTAAACTTGATCCCACCAAATTTTATTATGCAGAAGACTTTGCAGAGTTTTGTGGTACATTCAAAGGTGTGGATCATGAGTTCTTACGTAAAGAGCCTAGAATTGTCATCCCACTACTCTACAAGAAAAATCTTGTTGGATTTCAAGGCAGAGCACTGACTCCTAACTCTGTTAAATACTTAACCATAATGCTTGATGAAGATGCCCCAAAGATCTATGGACTTGACACAATTACCAAGAGTGAAAGTTGCTACATTACAGAAGGACCCTTTGATAGCACATTTGTCACCAATGCAATTGCAATGTGTGGCGCTGATGCTGATGTTAGTAACTGGGGGATTAGCAGTCCTGTGTGGATCTATGATAACGAACCAAGGAACAGAGAGATTGTACAAAGGATTTCAAAATCAATCAATTCTGGTCAGTCAATAGTTATATGGCCCTCTTACATTGAAGAGAAAGACATCAATGATATGATTCTATCTGGACATAATGTTCAAAGTATTATAGAATTAAATACATATTCTGGTTTAGAAGCAAAACTCAAATTTACTACTTGGAAAAAGATATGACCAACGGAACTAAAGTCAAGAAAAGAGATGGAAGAATTGAAGCACTTGACCTAGATAAGATGCATCTGATGGTTGCTGAGGCTTGTGAGGGTCTTGCAGGGGTCTCTGCAAGTCAAGTTGAAATGACGTCAGGTATTCAGTTTTATGATGGAATTACAACTGAAGAGATTCAGGAGATCCTTATTAAGAGTGCTTCTGATCTAATTGATCTAGACCATCCTAACTATCAGTTTGTTGCTGCTAGACTGCTTCTATTCTCTCTTAGGAAGCAACTGTTTGGTAAGATGCATGAACTGTCTAATCTCACAGATCATATTACTAAACTTGCATATGACAACATTTATGACAAGGATATCTTTAGCAAATATTCTCTTGAAGAAATTCTAAAGGCAGAGACATATGTAGATCATAATCGTGATTACCTGTTTACATATGCTGGTTTAAGACAGGTTGTGGATAAATACCTAGTACAGGATAGAAGTTCTGGTAAAGTATACGAGACGCCACAATTCATGTATATCATGATTGCGTTGACTATGTTCAGAAACTATCCTAGTGACACTAGGATGTCCTATGTTAAGAGGTACTACGATGCCATCTCAAGGCACAAACTCAACATCCCAACGCCAATCATGGCAGGAGTTCGTACCCCCCTCCGTCAGTTTGCGTCCTGTGTTCTGGTTGATGTTGACGATACCTTGGATAGTATTTTTACTTCTGATATGGCCATTGGTCGTTATGTTGCACAGAGGGCAGGCATTGGTATCAATGCAGGTAGAATCCGTGGCATCAACTCTAAAATCAGAGGTGGAGAAGTGCAGCACACTGGTGTTGTTCCTTTCCTTAAAAAGTTTGAATCAACTGTACGATGCTGCACGCAGAATGGGATTAGAGGTGGATCAGCCACCGTGCACTTCCCAATCTGGCACCAAGAAATAGAAGACATTCTGGTCCTTAAAAATAATAAGGGTACAGAGGACAATAGGGTAAGGAAACTTGACTACTCAATCCAACTTTCAAAGATTTTCTACGAACGTTTCATCCAGGATGGAGAGATTAGCCTCTTCTCACCGCATGACGTACCAGGTCTCTATGATGCTTTTGGTACTGATTCATTTGACGATTGCTATGTGGGTTATGAATCAGATCAGTCTGTTCCAAGAAAGACTATTGGGGCACAAGAACTTTTCTTAGATCTCTTGAAGGAGAGAGCAGAGACTGGTCGCATTTATATTATGAATATTGACCATTGCAATAGTCACTCTTCCTTCAAGGATAAGATTAACATGAGTAATCTTTGTCAAGAGATTACATTGCCTACTGATCCTCTCAATCATATTGATGAGGAGATGCCTGGTGAGATTGCCTTGTGTATTCTGTCTGCTGTCAATATAGGTAAGATCAAGTCTGATGAGGAACTGGAAGACCTGTGTGACCTGGCAGTCAGGGGTCTAGAAGAATTGATTGACTATCAAGAGTATCCTGTGAGAGCAGCAGAGATTGCTACAAAGGCACGTAGGTCCCTTGGGGTGGGGTTCATTGGACTGGCACACTACCTTGCCAAACTTGGATTCTCTTATGGGTCTCAAGAGGCATGGGATGCTGTTCATGGTTTATCTGAGTCATTCCAATATTATTTGTTGAAGTCTTCTAACAGACTGGCACAAGAAAAAGGGCACTGTGAATACTTTGGTAGAACTAAGTATTCTGATGGTATTCTTCCAATTGATACATATAAAAAAGAAGTTGATGAAATTAGCAACCAGGAGTTAGTTCATGATTGGGAAGGTCTTAGGGCATCTATCAACACCTTTGGTCTCAGGCACTCAACACTGTCCGCACAGATGCCTTCAGAGAGTAGTTCCGTTGTGTCAAACGCAACCAATGGAATTGAACCACCTAGAGACTACCTGTCCATTAAAAAATCAAAGAAAGGGCCTCTTAAGCAAGTTGTTCCCTCCTTCACTACTTTGAAAAATAACTACACACTTTTGTGGGAAATGCCTAACAACACAGGTTACATAAATGTGGTGTCAGTGATGCAAAAGTTCTTTGATCAAGCCATATCTGGTAACTGGAGTTACAATCCAGAGAATTATCCTAATAATGAGGTGCCTGTTTCACAGATGGCAAATGATCTTTTGACTACATATAAGTATGGATGGAAGACTTCTTACTACCAAAACACTTATGACATCAAGACTGATGAAGTGGTAGATGAAGAGTCAGACAAATTGTCAAATCTATTAGATGAGCTATCACAAGCCGAGGAGGGAGAGTGTGAATCCTGTGCAGTTTAAAGTGTCACCAGTTAATGGTAAGAATATTATGAATGAAGTTAAAGGCATGACAGTCTTCAACTCTGAAGTGCATGATGCTAAGAAACAACCTATGTTTTTTGGCAAACCACTTGGAATTCAAAGATATGATTCGTATAAGTACCCTATCTTTGATAAACTAACTACACAACAGTTAGGATACTTCTGGAGACCAGAAGAAGTATCACTTCAAAAAGATAGAGCAGACTATCATACATTGAGACCAGAACAGAAGCATATCTATACTTCTAACTTGAAGTATCAGATCATGTTGGATTCTATTCAGGGACGTGGTCCTGGTATGGCATTCATTCCTTACTGTTCTCTTCCTGAACTGGAAGCATGTATGGAAGTGTGGGGATTTATGGAGATGATCCATAGTCGTTCATACACTTACATCATTAAGAACATCTATCCAGATCCTAGTGACATCTTTGATTACATCATCACAGATGAAAGGATCATGGAGAGAGCAAAGAGTGTGACTGAATCCTATGATGAGTTTATCAACAGTGCTCAACAGTGGGGAACTGGTGATATGTGGTCCAGTGAGTTTATTGGTTCACCATCTAGGGAATACACTATCAAAGATGTTAAAAGAAAACTCTACAGAGCAGTTGCCAACGTTAACATTCTTGAGGGTATTAGGTTCTACGTTAGTTTTGCTTGTTCTTTCGCCTTTGGTGAACTTAAACTCATGGAAGGAAGTGCAAAGATTATCTCTCTGATTGCCAGAGATGAGAATCAGCATCTTGCCATCACTCAGAATATTCTTAACAAATGGAAGAAGGGTGATGATCCTGAAATGAAGCAGATCATGAAGGAAGAGGAAGAGTGGACCTATGCTATGTTTGATAGAGCAGTCAATGAAGAGAAGAGATGGGCAGACCATCTGTTCAAAGATGGTAGTATGATAGGACTCAACGATAAACTTCTTCAACAGTATGTTGAATGGATTGCTAATCGTAGATTGAAAGGCATTGGTTTGAAACCTGTCTATGATGTAGCAGCATCTGCTAATCCTCTGCCCTGGACACAGCACTGGATCTCTTCTAAGGGACTCCAAGTTGCTCCACAGGAGACAGAGGTTGAGTCTTATGTTGTTGGTGGCATTAAGCAAGATGTCAGCAAAGACACATTTAGTGGTTTCAAACTCTAAAAACTGTGCTTAAATAGGAGGAGAGATCCTCCTATTTTTTATGCCTAAGAATGAATTGAAGAAAGAAGAGTTGAAGAATCGTGTAATTCAATTAAAAAATGATGTGTACGAAGAACCTGATACAGTGTGGCAGGGGGATCGAGATATGGCACATAAATATCTTGACAAGGTATTGAACATCATTGAAGAATACAGATACTGATTATGAAAACCCATGGATCTATTTGGGTACTCCCTTTGATGGTAGCATTATTTGGGACAACTTTGGTTTTGTTTATCTCATTACCAATCTCACAAACCAACGACAGTACATTGGGAGAAAGTATTTCTGGTCTTTTAGAACGCCTAAGGGAAAGAAACGCAAAGTAAAACAAGAGTCTGATTGGAGAAAATACTATGGTTCATGTCCTGAATTAAAAGAGGATGTGGATAAACAGGGAAAGGAATTCTTCAAAAGAGAAATCCTTTCCCTTCATAGTACCAAGGGTAAGGTGAACTTTGAGGAGACAAGGCAACTCTTTCTTAATAATGTCCTAACTGAATCTATGGATGGCATCCCTAAATATTACAACTCAAACATTTTATCAAGATACTTTAGAAAAAATTATTTTGAGGGTTGACAAACCTACCTTGGTATGCTAGTGTAGATTGAGTTTGCTGATGAGTTAATTTTTTATTCTTATGTCCAGACAAATTTTAAGTACCTTCTTCATAACTTGTAGTCTCCTTGCATCCTGTGCTCCACAAGTTCCCTCTAACACTGTGAATGCATCTATTGATGACACAGCAAAGGAGATTGTGGAAGTAGAAAAAAGGTTTAAGTGTCCTTCTTGTTCTCCTAATGAAAAAGTTGCTCTTGATTTTCTTCAAGACAGAGGCATCAAAGATAAGTATGCTCTTGCTACTGTGATGGGCAACATCAAACAAGAGTCTAAGTTTCTCTCTAATATTTGTGAGGGTGGAGCAAGAGTATCATATGAGAATTGTTATTCTGGTGGTTATGGATTAATCCAATGGACTACATTGAATAGGTATATGGGTCTAGGTAAGTTTGCCAGCAGGTATGACTGTGATCCTAGTGAACTTACTTGTCAATTGAGATATATGTATACTGAACCTCAATGGATTAAGGCATCAGAGACCTTCAAGACACCTGGTTTGACTGTTGACATATACATGAATGCAGCATATTATTGGTTGGGTTGGGGTATTCATGGTAATAGAACCTCTTATTCCAATCAATATGCTAGTCAATTTATCCATACAGACAGTTGGAATTCTGGCATAGGCAGTTGACAGACCACTCCCTTAGGTCTATAATATAAGGGTGGTTGAGAGACCACTGCTGTGCTCCCCTTGCTAGTTCAGGAGTAGAGGCGATAGGAACTAGCACTTGTCTCAGTAGCTCAGTGGAATAGAGCATCGCTCTTCTAAAGCGTTGGTCGCTGGTTCGAATCCAGCCTGAGACGTTAGGAACTTGAGACGTTCCAACCAAAGGTGCCACTAATACTTGGTGGAATCAACCCTCTTTGGATGTTCAGGGAGGATCCCTGTCCTACTCCATTGCAAACTGTCAGTATGTTAGGGTTTAAAAAATGCCCCATAGCAAGCATACTGATAAGTGTAGTGTCATTCCTCTATAGCTCAGTTGGTAGAGCAGGTGACTGTTAATCACCCTGTCCCTGGTTCGAGTCCAGGTGGAGGAGCCTGGGAAATTAGCTCAGGGGTAGAGCACCTGCTTTACACGCAGATTGTCACAAGTTCGATCCTTGTATTTCCCATTATGAATTATCCTATTATCTTTAAAAATGTCTTACCAGTAAAAGATTTCATATCTATGCAGGATGAACTTAAGGATTGGGTCTTTAGTAATAGAAGCGATAGTGAAACTGAGGATCAATCAAAGGTATTTTTTGGTCAGCAAGATAGAAGAAGTAAGATGACATTTTGCCAAGCATCAACTACCATATCTTTAAAAATAAAAAGATATTTAAAGGAAGATCTTAAGTTAATTAGATTGCACTCTGGTGGTAAGTTATTTGGTACAAGACCTGAATTTCATAAAGATTATAAAGAACTTGATAAATGTTATACATTTATTCTATTTGCTAACACTAATTGGAATACTAATTGGGGAGGTGAGTTTATTGCTCAGGAACCAGAATCATCTGAGTACAAATATGTCTCATATATACCTAATAATGGGGTTTTGATACCAAGTCATTGGCAACATACTGGATCACCCCCATTAACTCCTGAGGCTGGTATAAGAAAAACTGTTGCCTTTATGTATACACCTCAATCAAATTACAAAAATTTTTGTGAATTAAATCCAACTCATACAATTATTTAAATGCTTAACTATGATTACTATTAGATGCAAAGAGTGTAGAAAGGAACTGACAAGCACCAGCAAATCTCAGTTCTGTGGTTGTCCCAATCAGATGAGTATTGTAGATAACAAAATTGGTGCTATTGATTTAGAGAAAGTTGTAATGGTGACCAATGATGTTGAGAGAAAGATTGATAGTCATTTCTCTAGTCAGGAACTCATCTATCAGGAAGAAAGACGTAGACGTAAAATTAAAAGAATGGATTTTGAGGAGAGATAGACAATATGTCACATAGATTTGATGAGATCAAACCTGACCATAATATTACTGAGCAACAGTGTCAGGATATGATTGACAAAGCTATTGACAAGCATAATAAAACTGCTACACTTATAAGTGCCTGCATAGGATCAGTATTGCTCTTTTTCTATGCACATGGCCTTCTAAAGGTAGTAGGTTATTGGCAATAATGGAAGATTGGCCGAGTGGTTGATGGCGTTAGTCTTGAAAACTAATAAGGGTAATACCTTCCAGGGTTCGAATCCCTGATCTTCCTTTGATATATAATTCAGTGATAAAAACAAGCATGGAAGTTTTTACTGTAAAAGAGTATGAAGATCGTTGGGATGAGTTGATGGAAAGAGTTGAGGGTGGAGAGCATATAGGAATTGTAAATGAAAATGGGCAGGCTGCCGTGATGATGCCTGCTGACGATGAGACTCTACGAATATACACAGAGCAAAATAATGAAGGACCCTAAGGGACTGTCGCATATTGGTTAATGCTCTCTGCTTATAACGGGGTAAACTGGGTTCAATTCCCAGCAGTCCTATTTGCTTCTTTAGCAATCTGGTGAATGCAGCAAACTCATAATTTGCCTAAGGTGAGTTCGATCCTCACAAGAAGCATAGGACAGCATCCTGACTGTCCACTTGACCTGTCAGACCAGGTCAGTTATAATATCAGGGTACAAGACAAGGACAATGACAATCACTTCCAAGTTCAAGAAAGACATCACCACTCTTCGTTCTGCTGTTGCAGGAGATTTCTTCCTGGATGTAAAGAACCCAAAACTTTACAAGAAGGTACGTAAGTTTTATGAGAATGATGGTGTCACTTTTTCTGGTGATCCTCTTGATGATTATGATATCCTCATTGATTGTATTGCAGAGGATCTTGAAAAGATGGAGGTTGCATGAACGATTTAGATCCCAAATCTGTTGCTTCAACAAAAACTATTATCATTCATGAACGATATCCCTATCGTTTTGTTCAAAGGGGATACATTCAGCTGAATGGCAAACCAGATTTTCGTTTGCAGAAAGCAAATGAATATACTAAAAAGTATTCTGACATCTATCTGTTTGACAATGGAGATCAGATGCTCCTTGCTATTGAAGATCAAGAATATCCTAAATGGTTAGATCCAGATGGTGTACCTTGTTATGTAAAAGATGTAGTTGGTTCTAAATAGTAAGAGAATTTTTTTACTATTATGGCTAGCAGAAAAGCAACATCAGAAACTGGTGCTTATATGTCCCAGTATGATCAAGAAGTAGAGAAGAGGTTGACTGCTTTAGAGGCAAAACCAGCACCAGCACCAGCATCAGCATCAGGATCTCATGCTGGTTGTGATGCAAAAATTGCAGCACTAGAATCTAAAGTAGATATGTTGGTTGGTATTCTTAAGAAGACCACAGCACTCAACATTGAAAAACTATCTGGTGGTTCCCTCTGATTTGGAAAGGGATGCTATCAATTTGACTCTTATTCATGAGTGGATGACAGTACATGATGCAAAACTTCTACTCCATGATTACTATATGAAAGTAAGATCTCATAAAAAGTATCATGGATGGAAGACTGTTCAGACTCATATGAATATGTTTTATGGACATCTTCAAAGAGATTCTGAAGTAAATTTGAGAGTAAGGATTGATCTCATTAAGTCACGGATGGACTCTAACAGCACTGGTCGGGATGGTCAATGACCCTCGTGTTTCCTGGTTCACAAAATCAGGTGGTGGAGTCCTAGGACCCTCTAAGGAATTAGTTATTACCTTATAAAAATAACTTGGCGTGCATGGAATTAACTCACTGAGGTGCTCTTGACAAAGGGCACCTTTTTTTGTAGAATACATAGGTGGTAATAGAAAGTAACTATGTCTGAATATGGTAAGACAGCACTAGTGCTTGGTGCTGGTGGCTTTATTGGAAGTCATATGGTTAAGAGACTTAGGTCTGAGGGGTATTGGGTAAGAGGTGTAGACCTTAAATATCCTGAGTATGGTAATACAGAAGCAAATGAGTTTGTGCAAGGTGACTTGCGTGACGCTAGATTTGTCAGTGAAGTTATCCAGTTTAAAGGACACTCTGGCAACTTCAATGCAAATGTGCCTTATCAATATATCAAACCCTTTGATGAGATCTATCAGTTTGCTGCTGATATGGGTGGTGCAGGATTTGTATTTACTGGTGAGAATGATGCAGACATCATGCATAACTCTTGTAGCATCAACCTGAACGTTCTAGAGGAAGTTCGTAAACTGAATGCTACCTTTGATGGTGTAGTAAAGGACTGGACTGAATGTAATCGTCCTAAACTAGATCAACCTACTAAAATATTCTACTCAGGTTCTGCCTGTATGTACCCTGAGTATAATCAACTTGACCCTGATAATCCAGACTGTCGTGAAGAATCAGCATATCCAGCAGCACCAGACTCAGAATATGGATGGGAGAAACTATTCTCTGAGCGTCTCTACTTTGCTTACAATCGCAACCATGGTATCCCTGTTAGGGTCGCTAGGTATCATAATATTTTTGGACCAGAGGGCACCTGGGACGGTGGAAGGGAGAAAGCTCCAGCTGCAATCTGCCGTAAAGTCTCTTACCTCCCTGAGGTCGGTGGAGGCATCGAGGTGTGGGGAGATGGCTTACAGACTCGTTCCTTCTTGTTCATTGATGAATGCATTGAAGCAACTAGAAGACTGATGGATAGTGATTTCATGGGACCAGTTAATATTGGTTCTGAAGAGATGGTTACTATCAATCAACTTGTAGAGACTGCTGCTAAGATTTCTGGTAAGGTAGTCAAGAAGGTTTATAAATTAAATGCACCTACAGGTGTCAGAGGACGTAATTCTAACAATGATCTCATTCGTGAGAAGCTTGGTTGGGATTACTCACAGACTCTTGAAGAGGGTATCAGAAAAACATATGAATGGATTAGTGAGCAGATTGGAAATGAAAAAGTTTAAATTACTTTGTGATAGTTTCACTCATCTAACCAATGGTAATAAGGGTTACTCTACCCATGCCAAGGTCTCAAAGTATATTGAGTGGGTGCATAATGGACATCAAGCACAGCAGACTACATTCAGCAACCTTCAAGAAGGTGACTATACCTTCTATGTTGATAAGTTTGTTCCTGGTGCAAAGCAGGATTCTAAAAGTGCCAAGAAGTTTGGTATGATTCTTGAGTGTGGTTGGATGAATCAACCTCTCATTGATGATATCAAGAATAACCTTGATGCTTATATGGACATCTATGATGCACTCTTTACTTGGGATGAATCATTGGTTGAACTTCATGAGAATATCAAATGGATTCCTGGTTCAGGTTCCTGGATTAAGGAACCACAGATTTATCCTAAGAACAAACTGGTCTCTATTATCTGTTCTAATAACACTTTCTTACCTGGTCACAAGGCAAGACTAGAAATGGTTGATCAACTTAAAGAGTATGCTCCTCTATTTGGTAGAGGGTTCAATGAAGTTGATCTTAAAGAAGAGGCACTTGCTGACTATATGTTCTCAGTTGCTATTGAGAATATGGACAACTGGTTTACAGAGAAACTACTTGATTGTTTCCTCTGTGGCACTGTTCCTATCTTCTATGGCACACCTAACATTGGTAAGTGGTTCAATATGGATGGTATTATCTTGTTGAAAAATGAATTTGATATTGAAGAATTGAATGAGGATATGTATACTTCCAGAAAGGATGCTATCAAAGATAACTTTGAGAGAGCATTGAAGATGGAAGTTGTTGAAGATTACATTTGGGAAAACTACAATGAATATTTTAGTTAGACAACCTGGTGGTTTGGGTGATATCTTTTTCATCCAGAAGCTGTGTAAGGTTCTTGCACAAGATCATGATGTATATCATCCTGTCACATCACAGATGTGGAGTGCTGGTGCTGATCAGTTAGATACTGGCAATGTTCATTGTGGTGTCAACTTGCCTATCCCAAGTGACTCTGCTGTGTATGATTGCTCAGAGCAATATACTCTTGCTCCTGGTAGGGGTAAGGATGAGGTGATGACATCTAAGTATGATGGTGCCAGAATTGATTGGACAGATTGGAGAAACTACTTCAAGTACAATCGTATTCCAGAAAGAGAACAAGCACTCAAGGAACAACTTGAGATTAAGGATGGAGAACCATTCATTCTTGCTAACAAACTTTATGGTTTTCAGAAGTGGCATAATGGTGTTGAACTTACTATCCCTAAGGACTATGATGGTAAGGTGATTTGGATGCATCCATCGATGACACAGAAGTTATTTGACTGGTGTTGGATGCTTGAGAATGCAGAGCAGATTCACCTTGTAGAAACATCCATAAATTATCTTATAGATACATTGGATGTAAAAGCAACTGCATTGGTTGCTCATCCAAGACACTGGAAGAACACTGAACCTTGTGTTGGTAAATTATTCAATCAACCTTGGCAGTGGGTAGAGTATGAGAGGGAATTTTGGAGACAAATGGTTCCTGAAGAACTTGAGTAAACATTAAAAATTGATGGAATGATTGATACAGTTGAGTATAAGGGTGAGTCATACCCTGAATTTCAAACAAAGGGAAATGCATCACAGTTTGCTATTCCCTTTGCTTTGCATGTCTGTAAAGGCAAAGGGTATGACATTGGGTGCATGAAACCTGAGTGGTCTTTCCCTGGTTCTAAGACAATTGATTTGAGTTTTGATGATCCATGGGACGCTGACAATCTTCCTGATGGTGAGGTGGATTATATTTTCTCAAGTCATTGCCTAGAGCATGTTCCTCACTGGGTAAATACCATGGATTATTGGTATGACAAACTAAAGGTTGGTGGAGTTTTGTTTCTTTATCTTCCTGACTATAGTCAAAAGTATTGGAGACCCTGGAATAACAGGCAACATAATCATGTTTTTGTTCCCAATATTATTCGTGATTATATGAACCATAAAGGATATAAAAACTTATTTGTATCTGAGGTTGACTTAAATAATGCCTTCATGGCTATGGGAGAGAAAGCATGAGTTTCGCAGAAGAGTACCTTGTATCAAGAGGGATCAAAAGAGTGCTGCACATTGGTGCTGATAGGGGTGGAGAACTCCCACAGTACAATAGAATGGCAGTAGATGAAGTTGTGTGGGTGGAAGCAAATCCAGATGTATATAAGGAGTTGCTGCTTAACCTTGAGGAGTTGGACATTGAAGAGGTAAAGAGTATTCCATTTAATCAGTTGCTGTCATATGAAGATGATGTAGAAACTGACTTTAATATCATCTATGGTCATGATGCTGGTCATATGGTTGGCAACAAAGGCATGTCATCTCTACTCAAACCAAGGCATTCTTGGTGGGGTTCTGAGTGTTATAGAGGAACAATCAAACTGAATTCTTTGACTGTGGACACATTCCTTGAGAGGAATAATCTGGGTAATGATTTTGATATGGTTAATATTGATACACAGGGTGCTGAGTTAATGATATTGTCAGGTGCTATGAACTTCCTGTCCAATCCACAGTTAAAGTATTTGAATGTAGAGGTTACATTCTCTAACCCACAGTATGAACAGAACCCATTGTTTGATCAAATCAATGATTTGCTTATTGATTATAGGTTCAAGCATGTTCACACGGAACTGTCAGGTGAAAGAACCTGGGGTGATGCATTGTATGTGAGGGAATGATGGATTACGCAATTACTGGAATTTATAGAAGTGGCACAACTTTGTGCTATAACATACTTTATAAACTACTGCAAGAAAGCACTGGTATCAATGCAGTAGAGACACCTACTGGTGTAAAGATTGGTGATATTAATATTCATAAGTATCATGAGCAGGTTGTTGACCTGGATATGACAAAGTATAAATCAATCTATTGTTATAGAGATGTACTAGACTGTCTGTCATCATTCATTATTAAGTATGATACAACCTTTGAAGACTTCAATTTACTTGGTAAGAACTCTATTGAGTTTATCAATTGGATGATTGATATTGATAAAAAGATGTCAAACAGTAGTGGGTTTGCTGACCTATGTTATGAAGAATGTATTCAAGATATTGATAGTTTGATTGAAGATATTGCTTTCTACTACAGGATAAATATTCCTGAATCATTTGATAGAGATCAATTCAAGATTGAGAATGTCAAAAAGATTACAGACTCTAGGAAAGAACATTCAAGGATAGATAATTTTCATCCAAAGCATGTACATAATGGTGAGGTAGGAAGATGGAAATCTTTCTTCACTGTAGAGCAGAAGAGTATTATTTTTAATCAGACTGATTATCTTGATTGGAAGTATAATAGGTACAATGATTTTTATTGTGAACCATGAAAAAACTATGTTTGATTGAGCAAGGTAAGTACATTGATCATGAGATAACAAAGAAGAAGAAAGCACTTTGGCAGACTGATGATTGTGATTTCATCAGGTTCAACTGGCATTCTGATGAAGATCCCAATGCTACTTACACTACTAAAGACACTGATGGAAAGCGTCTAAGGTGGAGTGAGGGCAGAGACTTCTTGTTCTCCAAGGTCATTGACAAGTATGACTACATCATATACACTGATGAGGACACTGTCATTAGACATGTGGATGGTAGGAATCCGCATGATGAACTGATTTCTTTCTTGTCTGAGTGGAATCCACTTGCTCTTAATGTTCAGACTACAAATATCTGGACTCATGATGAGAGAATTATCAAGAAGATTACAGCAGGTGTTCCTTGTATTGTGAGGAAACATGATGCTTGTAATTCAATTCTGAGAAATGATATTGCAAAGTTGGTTCATCCTATTGAGTTTCATGGTTCTGATGCTGTGACTCACTACCAACAGTTCCTTTGTCACACACTTAGGAAAGAGTACTATTTGTCTCCTCCTAATTTGATTGCTCTTAATATGATTGAAGAGCAGCACTACCATGTTGATGATAGGGAAAGAGCATGGCAGACAATTATGCTTAACAACTTCAGGGATAAACTTGTGGACCCAGAACCCTGGGTAGCATTCACACAGAATGCAAAAGTTACCACTGATGAATTAGTAGCACTTGTCCCACAAAAAGATGCTCCTATTGTCACCAAAGAAGAGTTCAACACATTATTCAAATAATTATGCCAGTCACTAAAATCAACAGAGAAGTTCAGAAACTGAAAAAGATTACAGGTTCATCAGAGAAGACTGGATGGGTAAAGGAGAATGTTGCCCACCTACTTTCTGGTTTTGTGCGCTATGCTGATGTGAACTTGGTTGTGAACATTGGTCACTTGTGGGGCAAGAGTGCTCTGGTATTCTGTGATGCAATGTTTAATAACAGAGACTTTGAAGACAATTGGGATCCTGGTGATGATCCATTCTCTACACACTCCAGAAGAAACACCAATGATAGTGAGATTAGAGAGGTGCATTCTGTTGACCCTCTGATTCAACCACTGGGTCATAGACCTCTACATGCTCACCCTGAGGGCACAGACTTTATCAAGAAGTGCTATCCTGGTTTTACATTCCACAATGAGAAGAGTGACCTATTCTTCTTGACCTTTGACTTTGCTCCTTACAAGCGTAAGATGATCTTTATTGATGGGGATCATTCTTATGAGGGTGCTCTGAGAGATTGTCAGAATGCTATCAGGAACAACTTTGATTTCATTATCATTGATGACACTTCTTACATCCCTCATATTGAGAAAGCAGCAAGAGATTCATTGGTTAAGTCCTATGATTTCCTGAGTCTTCCATACTGGAATGGTCTTAACATTATGGTAAAAAAATGAGCAGTGCATACAATATGAAAAAGTTTATTGTCACTACAACTGTTAATAGTCCTACTGAAGCAACCAGAAAATTTGCTGAAATGGGTGACTGGACACTGGTTGTAGTTGGTGACCTTAAGACACCACATCTAGAGTATCAAGATCTTAATTGTGTATATCTGTCACCAGATATGCAAGATCATATTGCTCCTGAGTTGTCAGAAACTATTGGTTGGGGAAGTATTCAAAGAAGAAATCTTGGATTTATTTTTGCATACAATCAGGGTGCAGATGTGATTGCTACTGTTGATGATGATAACATCCCTTATGATAATTGGGGTCAAGATCTTTATGTAAATAATGAGATTGTCTGTGACTTGTGGGAACCAGAGGAAGATGTATTTGATCCTCTCTCAGTCACCAATACACCAGACATTTGGCATAGAGGATATCCTATTGAACTCCTTCAAAAACGTCATAGAGTAGAGTATAAAGGTAAGGTAAAGCGTAAGGTTCTTGTGCAAGCAGACCTATGGGATGGGGATCCTGACATTGATGCAATGGCAAGACTGACAATGAAACCTATTGTCAAGTATGATGTGACTGAACCTTATTGTTCTAATAAGATCTCCCCATTCAATAGTCAAAATACTTTTCTTTCCAGAGAAGTAATTCCTTATTATACTGTGCTACCACATGTAGGTAGAATGGATGACATCTGGGGTGGTTACGTGATGCAACATTTCTTCCCTGACTCTGTAATCTATAACAGAGCATCTGTATATCAGGATAGAAATGTACAAGACTTAGTGACTAACCTTGAGAAGGAAGTCATTGGTTACAGATATACACATAAGTTGCTTCAAAATCTAGATAAATTTAAGTCATTCTTCCCTGATGAGACATACCATTTTTATGAAGAATATAGGAAAGTTTTTCGATGAATGTGCAACCCTGGTCTGAAGTGTTTGTGAATGGTACATTTGACATTCTACATCCTGGACACTTAGCACTCCTCAAGTTTGCTAAGAGCAAAGGGGAATGGTTGACCATAGGTATTGATTCAGATCAAAGAGTTAAGAAACTCAAAGGAGAGTCAAGACCTGTTAATGATGAATATGCAAGAAAAGAAATGCTACTGGCTCTCAGTGTTGTAGATGATGTGTATATCTTCAATTCTGATGAGCAATTGTGCGACTTGATTAAACACATCAAACCTGATACAATGATTGTAGGATCAGACTATAAAGACAAACCAGTTATTGGTAGTCAGTATGCTAAAAAATTGATGTTCTTTGAAAAAATTAATGGATACTCAACAACTAAAATCATTAAGAATATTGCTAATAGGTGAATCTTGTATAGATGAATACCATTATGGACAGTGCAACAGGTTAAGTCCTGAGGCACCTGTTCCTGTGCTTGATCATGTGTATAGTAAATCTTGTCCTGGTATGGCAGCAAATGTTCTGCAGAATTTAGAATCATTTGGGGCACAAGTAGATGTTATTACTAATGATCCAAGTGAACTTATTAAGGAGAGATATGTTGATGCTAGATCAAAGCATCAATTGCTTAGAGTTGATAGAGGAAAGAAGGTAGAACCTATCAGCAATACAAACTTATACTTGTCTGACCTGACAGTATATGATGCAATTATATTCTCAGACTATGAGAAAGGACTCATCCCATATAATATTGCAAAAGATATTTGCATGACTTCCTCTTGTCCCATTTTTGTAGATACAAAAAAAGTTGATCTAACCTGCTTCCCCAAGTGCTTCATCAAGATCAATGAGTTTGAAGAGATGGAATCTCATGCTTTCAGTACTGATTCAGAAATGATTGTAACTAAGGGTAAGCAAGGTGCATTCTGGAATAGTATAAGTTTTCCTGCACCTTCTGTTGATGTATATGATGTATCAGGTGCTGGTGATGTGTTCCTAGCAACCTTTGCTATGTCTGTTACTTGTGATGATCCTATTGGGACATCAATTGAAAGAGCAGTAAAGATGGCATCTAGATCTGTACAACACTTTGGGACATATAAACTTACTGAGGAAGATGTAAATGAGATATGTAGTTGATATTGATGGTACTATTTGTGTGCCAGGTAAAACAAATGAAACAAGATATACTGAAGCATTGCCAATTCAGGGTAGAATTGATAAAATAAATAAGTTGTATGATGAGGGACACACCATTGTGTATCTCACTGCTAGAGGTATGGGTAGGTTTAATAATATTGCTGACCTAGCTACAAAAGAATTCTATGAATTTACAGAGATACAATTAAGTTTGTGGGGATGTAAATATCATCAGTTATTCTTGGGTAAACCCTCTGGTGACTTCTATATTGACGACAAAGGGGTACACTCTGATGACTTCTTCAAGACCTAGAGCAGGTAATCCTGTCAAATTTGTACCCAAGGGGTGGGGATTTGAAAAGTGGATTGTCAACTGCGAAGATTACTGTGGTAAGATCTTGTTTATTACCAAGGGCAAGCAATGTTCTTGGCATCATCATAACCAAAAGGATGAAGTATTCTATGTCCAAAGTGGCAAGATTAGAATCTTATATGGATGGGAAGATGAATTAGACTTAGCATCTGTTGCTGTCTTAGAACGTGGAGATAAGTTCCATGTACCTACAGGAATGCGCCATAGAATGTATGCACTTGAAGATACTGAATTATTTGAATTCAGTACAGAACATTTTGACGAAGATAGTATTAGGATTGAAAAAGGAGACTGAATGAAAATTACAGTATTGGGATCAAGTGGGCAGATTGGTGCCTACCTCACTGACTATTTGCGTGACAAGGGACACTATGTCTATGAGTTTGACAAAAATCATAACCCACATGAAGACCTCACACTCATCCCTAATCCTTTATTGGAAGAACGCATTGCTGATTCTGATTTTGTGTTCTTTCTCGCATTTGATGTTGGAGGCTCAAGATACCTCAAGAAGTATCAACACACCTTCAACTTCGTTGACAACAACACAAGATTGATGGCCAATGTATTTGGTTTGTTAGAGAAGTATAATAAGAGATTTGTATTTGCATCATCTCAGATGAGTAATATGAGTCACTCTCCTTATGGTACACTCAAAAGAGTTGGTGAACTCTATACTCAGACACTAGAAGGACTCACTGTGAAGTTCTGGAATGTCTATGGCATTGAGAAAGACATGGCAAAAGCACATGTCATCACTGATTTCATCAAGAAAGGATTTGAGCATGGTGACTTTGATATGTTGACTGATGGTACAGAAGAACGTCAGTTCCTGTATGCTGAAGACTGCTGTGAGGCACTAGAAACAGTGATGGATTGCTATACACAATTCAAACCAGAAGACCCACTACATATTACTTCTTTCAATCAATCTAGTATTAAAGAAGTTGCTCACATTATTCAAGGTCAGTTCAATCTGATTGGTAGACCTATCAATATTAATCCAGGTTCTGCTAAGGATAGTGTCCAGATGGACAAGAGAAATGAGGCAAGCACATACATCACAGGATGGTGGTTGCCAAAGACCAATCTTCAAGATGGTATTGCAAAAGTATTCAATGAAATGAAAAAACATTATGACGATTTCGTATAATAGACTTGGTTCTAATGGACGACATGGGAACCAAATGTTTCAGTATGCTGGTTTTAGAGGCATTGCTGCTAACAGAGGATTTGATTGGGTAATTCCACCTGAGGATTGTCCATCAACCTGTAACTACAGTCTTTTTGAATGCTTCAAGATGGAAAGTGTTCAAGAAGATAACTTTGGATATGGTAAGGGTAAAACTATTGACAAAGGCATCTTTCATTTTGATGAAGATCTTTATAATAATTGTCCTGATGAAGTAAATATCAATTACTATCTTCAGTCAGAGAAATATTTCAAAGACATTGAAGATGATATTAGAAAGGACTATACTTTCAAGGATGATATTGCTGAGTCCTGTAAGGAGATTATGAATGATGTTGGAGATGCTATCTTCATTCACGTCAGACGTGGTGACTATGTTGCTACACCAGACTATCATCCTTGCCAACCTGTATCATACTATGAGAAAGCATTAGAAAAATTTGATAAGGATATTCCTGTTCTTATTTTCTCTGATGATCTAGATTGGGTAAGACAACAAGAACTGTTTAAACCAGATAGATTCCTACTGTCTGAAAATCATATCAAGTATCCTAATAATGTAAGACTTGGTGATGGTAGTGTTCAGCAATCACTAGTTCCCTACTGGGATATGTGCTTGATGTCTATGTGTAAAGGTGCTATAATTGCGAATAGTAGTATGAGTTGGTGGGGTGCCTGGTTGCAGAACAATGCAGGCAAAGTTGTTGCACCAGATATGTGGTTTGGTCCAGCATACTCACACTATATTATGACTGATTTGTTACCTGAGCACTGGGAGAAGATTTGATGCTTACATTCAATAAACTTGGAAAGTCTGGGAGACTTGGTAACCAGATGTTTCAATATGCTGCCCTGAGAGGTATTGCTGCTAACAGGGGATTTGACTGGGCAGTACCACCTCCAGGGACTTCTGGCGTTGATGAGTATGGTTGTGAGAACAACTACTGTATGTTTGAAACATTCAAGATGACTGGTGCTACACCAGAACATCATGGTTTCAATGACAATGGAAGGTGGGCAGTATGGAAAGAGTTTCATTTTAATCAGGAGTTGTTTAACCAGTGTCCTGATGATGTAAACCTTGATGGTTACTTCCAGACTGAGAGATACTTTGAGAACATCAGAGATGAAATCAGAAAGGACTTTCAGTTTCATGATTCAATCTATGAACCATGTAAGGACATGATGGATAGTATTGATAGTGATAGAAAAATCTTCTTACATATTCGTAGAGGTGATCCTAAGCTGCCCTGGGCATATGTAAACCTTGAGAATGCACACCCAGTACAGACCTGGGAATACTATGAGGCAGCACTTAAGAAATTTCCAAAGGATATTCCTGTGGTTGTATTCTCTGATGTTATTGAATGGTGTGCAGAACAAGAATTCTTTAAACCAGATAGGTTTATCTTATCAGAGACCACAGCAGAACTGTCTGATGGTCAGAGAGAACCTTGGACTGACTTGTGTCTGATGTCTCTGTGTACTGATGCAATCATTGCTAATAGTTCTTTCTCCTGGTGGGGTGCATGGTTGATGAATGATCCAGAAAAGACTGTGGTAGCACCTAAGAAATGGTTTGGTCCACAGTTTGATCACTATCATATGGATGACTTGTTACCTAAGGGATGGATTCCAGTATGAATGACCTAACTTATATTCTTCCCACTCGTATTGAGTCAGAGGACAGACTGAAAAATGTTATCACATCAGTCACATATCTTCTTGCTAACTTCCCTACATCCAAAGTGATTGTGAAAGAGGTGAGTGAGAGAGCAACATTTAAGTTTAGGGCAATCCCTGAAATTAAAAAGTTTATTGGTACTAAAAATCTTGAATACATATTTGAAGAGAGTAGTGATCCACTCTTTCATAAGACTAGAATTCTGAATGACCTTATTCTTGAGGCAGACACTGAGTTCATTTGTAGTCATGATGTAGATTGCATCTATCCTCATACCAGCCACAAGACTGCCTATGATATGTTGAAAACTAATCAGGCAGATGTTGTTTACCCTTATGGATGTGGTGTCTATCAGTATCAAGTAGACTATCCTATGGAAGTTTTCCAACAGTTTATGGAAAGCAGATTTGATATGAATGTCATCCAACCTAAATGTAGAACAGAATCATCCACTATTGGTTGGACACAGTTCTATAACAAACAGAAATGTATCCAAGGTGGTATGTGGAATGAGAACTTCCTCTCTTGGGGTGCAGAAGATTGTGAGTTTTACTTTAGGTTTAACATCCTAGGGTTTAAAGTGGCAAGAGTGGATGATTGGATTTGGCATTTTGAACATTCAAGAAGTCATAACTCTCACTATCACAATCCAAAGTTTCAGGATAATCATAACCTGTGGCAGTGGATGAAGAATCAAAATAAACAAACAATTATTGATTACATGAACCAACAAGAGTATGTGAAGAGGAGATATCAAGATGCTAGCATTTAATCACCTAGGAGTTCTGGGCAGACTGGGTAACCAGATGTTCCAGTATGCTTCTCTGAGAGGCATAGCAGCAGCAAGAGGATATGACTTTGGTATCCCTCCCTCAGACTTCTCTGATGAGTGGAGGAACCATCAGTTGTTTGAGGTGTTTGACTTACCATATCTACCACAAAATAATATTAGATTCCTTGACAGTGGTTGTGCTCCTGTAGTACAAGAAAAACAATACACATTTGATGTCACACTCTTACAGCAATGCCCTAATGAGGTATCACTGTGGGGATTCTTTCAGTCAGAAAAATACTTTAAGCATATTGAATCAAGCATCAAAGAAGATTTTACTTTCAGGAATGAGATTCTAAATCCCTGTAAAGAAATGATTGGTGGTAATAAGTTTCTGTCTCTCCATATCAGGAGGACAGACTACTTGACAAACAGTGAGAACCATCATAACCTGGGTATGGATTATTATGAGGAGGCACTAAACCACTTCCCTGATTGGGATGTAGTTATCTTCTCTGATGATCCCGAGTGGTGTAAGAAACAAAAACTGTTTCAAGATGATAGGTTCCTCATTTCAGAATCAGGAGATAACAAAGTAGATCTGTGTCTTATGACTTTATGTAAGGCACATATTATTGCAAACTCTTCCTTCTCCTGGTGGGGCTCTTGGTTGGCAGACAGTGAGAAAGTCATTGCTCCATCCAAATGGTTTGGACCACTTAATGAACACAAAGACACATCAGACCTTATTCCTGAAAGATGGCACAGAATTTAAGAGATAAAAACAAGGCACTCCATAAACTTCAGGGTATGGGTCCTATCTACTGTATCAACCTTGACGATCAACCTGAAAGGTGGCAGTATATGCAAGAGCAGTTTGATTACTGGGGCGTCACTGACGTCACCAGGATCTCTGGTTATGATGGTAGGGATGATGACCTTAGTGATATCATTAAGGGAAGGTATCCAGATATGATGACTTCTGGTGAGATTGGTTGTACAACTTCACACCTGAAAGCAATCAAGCACTGGTACGAGACATCTGACAGTCCTTATGCTATCATTATGGAAGATGACTGTGAGTTAGACCTTGCAAGATTCTGGAACTTTACATGGAAAGACTTCTATGCTAAGATTCCTTATGATTGGGATGTCTGCCAGGTGTCTATTATTAGCACTGGTGACATTCACATCAAAATCCACAAGAGGTTTGTCAATGACTTCTCTACTGCTTGTTATCTAATCACTAGGCATCATGCTGAAAAAATGATTAGGTTGCATTGTAGAGGAGACAAGTACAAACTTGATAATGGTGTAAGACCTAGACCTGTTGCTGATGATCTCATCTACAATTCAGGTAACACTTATGCCATTCCTCTTTTGTTATACAAGATTGAACTAGGATCTAGTATTCATCCTGAACACATTGACATGTTCCACAAGAACAATTATAATGCACAGTTCAACTTCTGGACCAACCAAGGATCCCAGATGTCAGTTGATGAATTCATGGATTTTGACCCTTATCTAGGTAGGGTCAGTGCTCCTTCAGGTGGTAATAACCCACCAGAGGGTTGACAACCTAAAAAATCTGTGGTATAAATAATTAACCTTTTGTCTTTCAGTAATTAAAGTAACAAAGGGAAACAAACTGAACCTAAGTCGAGGTTCATTTCATCTGCGGGTATTCATTCCGCAAGTAAATAAAGGTATCTAAAATGATTAAATCTGTATTCGCAGCTGCTGCTGCTCTGTCCCTGTCCGCTGGCGCTGCTGTTGCAGGTCCCTACGTTAATGTAGAAACCAATGCTGGTTGGACTGGCGATGACTACTCTGGTGCTACCACTGACCTCCACGTAGGTTATGAAGGTGATCTGGGTGAGTCTGCTGGCTACTATGTCCAAGCAGGTCCTGCACTGGTTTCTGTTGATGGCGAAGATCTTGACACCCAATTCTCTGGTAAAGCAGGGGTTGGCGTAGCAGTTGCAGAGAACCTTGGAGTATATGGTGAGGTTTCCTTCCTAACTGCCGAAGACGAAGATGATTTCGGTCTTGGTGGTAAGTTGGGTCTTAAGTACTCCTTCTGAGTTACTGGCAATATGCTATAATACAGGGGACCATAGGTCCCCTTTTTTTATGTCATATAAACAAAGAATTTTTTCTTCCCTAACCAATCCAGTACTTCACATAGTCCTTATAATAGGTGGACTATTATTATTTGTAGGTCATGTTCATAATGAAACACATAGGACCATAGAATTAGATGTTGATTCATATGTAAAGAAGTTTTGCAATAAAAACAAATCCACTTGCAGATCCTATGCAAATGAGGATTAATTCCAAAGGAGCCTTGACAGGTTCCTTTTTTTTATATATAATATGTAAAGAAACATTACAAAGTGTATCATGACTGTAACAACCAATGATCGTGGACAACAGAACTTGTTTGCCAAAGAGCCTACAATGTATGTCTCTCAGACTGATGAAGAACGTTACGGTTATGAATCTTATGCAGAGAGAGCAGAAAAACTGAATGGTCGTGCAGCAATGTTAGGATTTGCTGCAGCCTTGCTTTCTTATGCAATTACTGGTAACCTATTCTTTGGACTGCTCTGATGGGATTTCTAGCAGCAGCAGTGTTTTTGCTAATACCTATTGGGGTTGCAGCATCCATAACACCTGAGAGTAGTAATGACAAAACCAAATCAACTCTATGAAGACATGGAGAGATTGAATGCCCTATACGAAGAACTTTGTTGGGGACATGATGATGAATTGACCTTTACCCATGATGGTAAAAAAATTATTATTCTAAACAAAACACAAAATGGAACCCTCTTTACTTGAAATTCTCACATACTATGTGATTGGTGGTGCCCTTATCATTGGACCACCTGCAATCTTCCTGATCATTGCTATGATGGGAGCTATCCAAAATACGAAAGGTCGTATGGTTGGATACAAAGACCACAAAGAATATGGTGACAGTTCTATCTACGAGAACG
>Ga0257110_1000160_pt1 | contig 35682 bp, 26 predicted proteins | sample LP_taG_7_FD_190184 | JGI IMG/M metagenome (GOLD analysis project Ga0257110, IMG submission 190184) | Marine microbial communities from Northeast Subartic Pacific Ocean, Canada - LP_J_2015_P26_10m | ecosystem: Environmental > Aquatic > Marine > Oceanic | place: Canada: Northeast Subartic Pacific...
ATTATTCATAAATTTAGCTAAAATTACATCCTTGTATTTAGGATCTGGTAATACTTTTCTTTTCTCGGGACTTCTTCTTCTTGGCATAATTATTTACCTTTTTTGGCTCCATATTTGGATCTTCTTTGTTTACGATTGGCTACACCAGAAGTATCTAGAGTTCCTCTAATTGTGTGATACCTAACACCAGGAAGATCTTTAACTCTTCCGCCTCTTATTAATACTAATGAATGTTCCTGAAGATTATGACCTTCACCACCAATATAAGATGTGACTTCAAAACCACTAGTAAGCCTTACTCTGCATACTTTTCTTAATGCTGAATTAGGTTTTTTTGGTGTTGTAGTATAAACACGGGTACACACACCTCTCCTTTGAGGACATGCCTTGAGTGCTGGTACGTCAGTCTTTCTAATTTTAGGTTTTCTAGACTTCTTTAATAATTGATTTACTGTTGCCATAATATATATTTTGTTTAGGCCGCGATTTTATAGAGCATATCTATCACGGTCAATGTTATTCCTCATTTTCTTGAAGTTCTTGTCTTAGAGCTGCTTCTATATCGTCCGCAGATAATGTTTGTTCCTCAAGATCATATTGTTTTTTATTCTTCAATCTGTCATGGAACTCCATTCCTGTTCCAGCAGGAATAAGCCTTCCAACAACAACATTCTCTTTAAGCCCTCTTAAATGATCTTTTTTGCCTGTTACTGCAGCTTCAGTAAGAACTCTAGTTGTTTCCTGGAATGATGCAGCAGATATAAATGAATCAGTGGCAAGAGATGCCTTTGTAATACCAAGCAATACTCTTTCAAATTCTGCTGGTGTTTTATCAGATGCTACCGCTTTTTCATTCTCTTCTTTCAATTCAGCATAACTAACTTGATCTCCCTGAATGAATTTAGTGTCCCCACCATCAAGAATTAATGCTTTTCTTAGCATTTGTCTTAAGATAGTTTCTATGTGCTTATCATTAATTGATACACCTTGAAGTCTATAAACATCTTGTATTTCATTAACAATGAAGTTTGTTAAAGCAGGTATGCCTTTCAATCTTAATATGTCATGAGGACTGTATGGGCCATCAGAAATGATGTCACCTTTTGTAATTCTCTCACCCTCAAACACGGATAGTGTTCTATGTTTTGGGATCAACATTTCAGTATTTTGAGCTTTCTTAGTAGCCCCTTCCGGAGTAATTACTAATCTTATTTTACCTTTAGTTTCTTTACCAAATGATATGATTCCTGTTTCCTCAGAGAGAACAGAAGCATCTTTAGGTTTTCTTGCTTCAAAAAGATCCGCAACTCTAGGTAAACCACCAGTAATATCTTTAGTCTTAGATGCTACTAAAGGCATCCTTGCAATAACCTCACCAGCTGTTATTTTTTGACCATTTGCTATATTAACTAGTCCGCCTGCAGGCAGAGGATATTCAGCAGGTGCTTTGAAATCTCCAATTAAAAGAGTTTTACCTTTAGAATCTTGAATTAAGACTTTAGGTGATAAATCTCTTCCAGCAGTTGGCCTGTCTGAAACTTCAATAATTTCAATACTTGAAAGTCCTGTTAATTCATCCATTTGTTCTCTAACAGTTACGCCGTCTTCAATATCTACAAATTTAACTTTACCAGAAGCTTCAGCAATGATTGGTCTTGTATATGGGTCCCAAGACGCTATTTTTATACCTGCCTCTAGATCAGAAGTATTATTAACTTCTAAAGTTGCTCCATAAGGAACTTTATATTGTTCTGTAATTTTTCCACTAGGCTCTGTGATTGTTGCCATAGCATTTCTTGAAACTACAACTTCAAGTTTATCTTTGTTTGTAACAGTCTTCATTTCATCAGAGAAAGATACAACACCAGCATTCTTGTTGTATATTGCATTATCTTCTGATGTACTTGAAGCAGCGCCACCAATGTGGAAAGTACGCATAGTTAACTGAGTTCCTGGTTCACCGATTGACTGAGCAGCTACAACACCTACAGCTTCTCCTCTATGGACCAAATGTCCTCTTGCTAAGTCTCTACCATAACACTTAGAACAGACTCCTATAGAAGCCTCGCATGTCATAGGTGATCTTACTTTTAAAGAAGCTAAGTTTAATGAATCAATAATATCAACTGCATCTTCATCAAGCATAGTATCTTTTGCAAAAAGAACATTTCCTTCAGCATCTAAAATTGGTTCTGCTATTACTCTTCCTAAAATTCTATCTGTAAGAGCCTGAATAATTTCACCCCCATCAATAATAGATGTAACAGTAATCGATTCTTCTGTTCCACAATCTTCTATATTAATAACAGAATCCATTGAGACATCACAAAGTCTTCTTGTTAGATAGCCAGAATTTGCAGTTTTAAGAGCTGTATCAGCTAGGCCTTTTCTTGCTCCGTGAGTAGATATAAAGTACTGAAGAACTGATAGGCCTTCCCTGAAGTTAGCAGTAATTGGAGTCTCTATAATAGAACCATCAGGTTTTGACATTAAGCCTCTCATTCCAGAAAGCTGTCTAATCTGAGCAGGAGAACCCCTTGCACCTGAATCTGCATATATATATACAGAATTAAAAGAGGACTGCACTACATCTTTTCCATCAGGAGATTTAGCTGTTTCCATACTAATTTTTTCCATCATGGCTTTAGCTACTTGCTCATTAGCTCTAGACCATATATCTATAACTTTATTGTATCTCTCTCCTCGAGTAACTAAACCTGATTCGAATTGCTTTTCAATTGCTTTGACTTCTTTTTCTGAATCATCGATTATTTTTGCTTTTTGCTCTGGTATAACAAAGTCATTAACACCAATAGAGGAACCAGATCTTGTTGAGAAATCAAAACCTAAATACATAAGTTGATCAGCAAAAATAACAGTTTTCTTTAGACCTGCTTTTCTGTATGAAATATCGACAAGTTTTGAAATTAATTTCTTATTTAAAACTTTGTTAATATTATCAAAACCAACTTCGCTTGGAGTTATTCTCCATATGAGAACTCTACCAACAGTAGTTTCATGAATTTCTCTTTGTCCGTCTTTGTCAGTTATTCTAACTTTTATAGAAGAATGAACATCTAAAGTTTCAGTTTCATATGCTCTCAACACTTCATCTGGATCACTAAATACTCTTCCTGAACCAGTAGCACTAGCATTATCACGAGTCATGTAATACAGACCTAATACTATATCCTGAGTTGGATTAATAATAGGTGCTCCATCTGCAGGAGATAAAATATTATTTGTAGACATCATTAATGCTCTAGCTTCTAATTGAGCTTCAAGTGTTAAGGGAACGTGAACAGCCATTTGGTCACCATCAAAATCTGCGTTGAAGGCAACACAAACTAGTGGATGTAATTGAATGGCCTTTCCTTCAATAAGTTTTGGTTCGAATGCTTGAAGACCCAATCTATGAAGAGTTGGTGCTCTGTTGAGCATTACCGGATGTTCTCTAATTACATCTTCAAGAACTTCCCATACTTCAGGAGTTTCTCTTTCAACTAATTTCTTAGCAGCTTTAATGGTAGTAGCTAACTCTCTTTCCTCTAATTTTCCATATACGAATGGTTTAAATAACTCGAGTGCCATTTTTTTTGGTAATCCGCATTGATGTAATTTAAGTGTTGGGCCTGAAACAATTACTGATCTTCCAGAGTAATCAACTCTCTTACCTAGTAAGTTTTGTCTGAATCTTCCACCCTTACCTTTAATCATATCGGCTAGAGATTTTAGTGGTCTTTTGTTTGTACCAGTAATGACTCTTCCTCTTCTTCCATTATCCAATAAGGCATCTACAGACTCTTGAAGCATTCTTTTTTCATTTCTAACAATGATTTCTGGGGCACTTAACTCGAGTAATCTTTTCAATCTATTATTTCTGTTAATAACTCTTCTATACAAATCATTTAAATCTGAGGTTGCAAATCTTCCACCCTCTAGAGGAACTAGTGGTCTCAAGTCCGGTGGTAGAACTGGCAGAACATTCATAACCATCCATTCAGGTCTGTTACCAGATTCATTAAAAGCTTCTAAAAGTTTTAGACGTTTTGAAAGTTTCTTAAGTTTAGTCTCTGAATTTGTCTGAGGAATCTCTTCTCTTATAATTCTAATTTCTTCATGGATATCTAACTCTTCAAGTAATATTTGAACAGATTCTGCACCCATACCAGCAGAAAATTCATCACCAAATTCTTCATATTTTTCTACCCACTCTTCTTCGGTGAGGATTTGGCCTTTTTCTAATTCTGTAAGACCTGGATCTGTAACAATATAACTTTCAAAATAAAGAACTCTTTCTATTTCTCTTAAAGTTGTATTTAATAATAGGCCTATTCTTGAAGGTAATGACTTAAGAAACCATATATGTGCAACTGGTGCTGCTAGATCAATATGACCCATTCTTTCCCTTCTCACTTTAGCTAAAGTAACTTCAACTCCACATTTCTCACAGACAACACCTCTGTGTTTCATTCTTTTATATTTTCCACAGATACATTCGTAATCTTTTATAGGTCCAAATATTTTTGAACAAAACAAACCATCCCTTTCTGGCTTAAAGGTTCTGTAGTTAATTGTTTCAGGTTTCTTTACTTCACCAAAAGACCAAGATTTGATTACTTGAGGAGAAGCTAGCCCTGCAGAGATGGTAGTAAAATCATCCTGCCCTGTTTTTAAAGAATTTAATAAGTCTCTCAATTTTATCTCCTAGTTTTCTGAATCTAATTCGAGGTTAATACCAAGTGATTTAATTTCTTTACTAAGAACATTAAATGACTCAGGAATATTCGCATCCATTTCATAACTTCCATCAACAATATTTTTATACATCTTCGTTCTTCCAGCAACGTCATCAGATTTAACTGTTAACATTTCTTGAAGGGTGTATGAAGCACCATAAGCTTCAAGAGCCCATACTTCCATTTCACCAAATCTTTGACCACCAAACTGAGCTTTACCACCTAATGGCTGCTGAGTAACCAAACTATATGAACCAGTAGATCTAGCATGCATTTTATCGTCAACCAAGTGATTTAATTTGATGATGTACATGTAACCTACAGTTACTGGTCTATCAAATTTAGTACCTGTTCTTCCATCATAAAGTGTAAATTGACCAGATTCAGGCAAATCAGCAAGCTTAAGAAGATCTTTTACTTCACTTTCTTTTGCACCATCAAATACTGGTGTAGCTATTGGAAGCCCATCTTTAAGATTATTAGCTAACTCAAGAATTTCACTATTATTGAACGAATCTATATCTTCTTTATTAGCAGCATTATGATTATAAAGCTTATCAAGATAGTCTTTAAGCTCAGCTGGTTTTGCATTTGCTTTTAACATTGAATCAATTTTTTGACCTATGCCTTTTGCTGCACAACCCATATGAGTCTCTAGTATTTGACCAACATTCATTCTAGAAGGTACGCCAAGAGGATTTAACACCACATCGACAGGATTACCATATTCGTCATATGGCATATCCTCTACAGGCATAATTTCAGAAATAACACCTTTGTTTCCATGACGACCAGCCATTTTATCACCGGGCTGAATTCTTCTTTTTATAGCTAGATAAACTTTAACTATTTTGATAACTCCAGGAGCCAAATCATGACCTCTGATTATCTTAGCTTTTTTCTCTTCAAACCTTGTTTTGATATCTTTAGAGTATTCTTTATAACTTTTTTCAGTATCTTCAATAACATCATTGATATTGTCTGTATCTGTTCTTATAGAAAAAATATCATTAAGATCTAGGGATTCTAATTTCTCTTGAGTAAGTGTTTCACCTTTCTTAATTCCATTACCTTTAATAGCTTTTTTGCCTTTTAAAAGCTCACACAATCTCGTTTTAGTTGCTTGTTCTACAACAGATGCTTCGTCATCTGAATCTTTTTTTGTTTCATCCAAATGATCTTGTTCAATAGCTTGAGTTCTTAAATCCTTCTCAACACCATCTCTTGTAAATACCTCGACACCAATTACGGTTCCTTTTGAGCTTGATCTTTGAGATGTATCTTTAACATCAGATGCTTTCTCTCCAAATATTGCTCTTAAAAGTTTTTCTTCTGGAGATAGTTGCGTCTCACCTTTAGGTGTTATCTTGCCCACAAGAATATCACCTGGTGCAACTTCAGCACCAACGTATACTATTCCACACTCATCTAATTTATTTAGAGAGCCCTCTCCAACATTGGGAATATCAGCTGTTATCTCTTCTGATCCAAGCTTAGTATCTCTGGCAACACAAACAATTTCTTGAATGTGGATTGATGTAAATCGATCTTCTCTAGCTACTTTTTCTGAGATTAATATTGAATCCTCAAAGTTATATCCATTCCATGGCATAAATGCTATTCGAATATTTTGACCCAATGCTAATTCACCATTATCAATAGACGGACCATCGGCAAGAACATCTCCAGCCTTAACAACATCACCAACTCTGACGATAGGTCTCTGGTTTATGCATGTGTTCTGATTTGATCTTGTGTATTTGATTAGGTTGTAAACATCAGCTGCTGACTTAGATTTTTTATCTGTAACTCTTACAACAATTCTTGATGCATCTACATTTTCAACAACACCTGAATTGTTAGCAACGATACAAACACCTGAATCTCTGGCTACAACTGATTCAAGACCAGTACCGACAAGTGGCTTTTCAGCTCTTAATACTGGAACAGCCTGACGTTGCATATTTGAACCCATAAGAGCTCTATTAGCATCATCATGTTCCAAGAAAGGAATTAATGAAGCAGCAATAGATACAACTTGCTGAGGAGAAACATCCATCAAATCAACTCTTTCAGGAGACATTAATTCAAATTCACTGGCATGTCTTACCGCAACTAAATCATCAACAAATCTATTATTTTTATCTAAAGAAACATTGGCCTGAGCTATGACATGTTCTGCTTCATCAATAGCAGATAAATACATAATTTCATCAGTAACCTTTCCATCAACTACTTTTCTATATGGAGTTTCAATGAACCCATATTGATTAGTTCTAGAATAAGATGCAAAAGAATTTATAAGACCGATATTTGGTCCCTCTGGAGTTTCAATTGGGCAAACTCTTCCATAATGAGTAGGATGAACATCTCTAACTTCAAAACCTGCTCTTTCTCTAGTAAGACCACCGGGCCCTAATGCTGAGACTCTTCTTTTATGAGTAATTTCTGATAAAGGATTATTTTGATCCATGAATTGAGATAACTGACTTGAACCGAAAAATTCTTTAATTGCTGCTGTAACTGGTTTTGCATTTATAAGATCTTGTGGACCTAGCTCATCTGCTTCAGCCATACTAAGTCTTTCCCTAACAGCTCGCTCAACTCTAATCAAACCAACTCTGAATTGATTAGCTGTCATTTCACCAACTGACCTAACTCTTCTGTTACCTAAATGATCAATATCATCAACAATATCATGACCATCTCTAATATTGACGATGCCTTTCATGACTTCGATAATATCTTCTTTATCTAAAATATTTGGACTATCTTTATCTGAATCTAGCTTTAAACGTCTATTGAACTTCATTCTTCCAACTTCAGAAAGATCATATCTTTCTTCATTAAAGAATAAGTTATTAAATAAAGTTTCCGCTGAATCTTTGGTTGGCGGCTCACCAGGTCTCATCATTCTATATATTTCAACAAGAGCCTCTAATCTATTTGATGTAGGGTCAGCTCTTAAAGTATTTGAAATGTAAGGTCCTTTATCAAGTTCATTGATAAATAAACAAGCAATTTCATTAATATTGTTTTCCTTTAATGATTCTAGAACAGTCATATCGATTTCAGTATTTGCTCCAAAAAGAACTTCACCCGTTTCTTTATTGAATATATCTTTTGATAAAACTTTGCCTATTAGGAACTCTTCAGCAAGAACAATCTCACTGACTTTTGCATTTGTTAATTCCTTAATATGTCTTGCAGTTATTCTTTTACCTGCTTCTACATATACTTTACTTTTAACTTTTATATCAACAGGTAGAGTTTCTCCTCTTAATCTTTCAGGAATTAAAGCGAGCTTGACGGTATCTTTTTCTAATGAGAAAAGATCTTCATCGTAAAACTCTGAAAGAATTTCTTCGGTTCCCATATCTAATGCTCTTAGCATAATAGTTGCTGGAATTTTTCTTCTTCTATCAATTCTGCTGAATAAAATATCTTTTGGATCAAATTCAAAATCTAACCATGAACCTCTGTAAGGAATTATTCTTGCGGAATATAAAACTTTTCCTGATGAATGAGTTTTGCCTTTGTCATGGTCATAAAAAACACCGGGTGATCTATGAAGCTGAGCAACAACAACTCTCTCTGTTCCATTTACAACAAAAGAAGCATCGGAAGTCATTAATGGAACTTCTCCCATAAAAACTTCTCCCTCTTTTATGTCTTTAACTTCTTTAAAGTTTGTTTCTCTGTCGTACAAAACCAGCTTAACTTTTATTCTTAAAGGAGCGGAATAAGAAAGTCCTTGGACTAAACACTCTTGGACATCATAAGTATTTTTTCCAAGCTCGTAAGAAACATATTCAAGAGCAGCATTACCTGAAACACTTTTAATAGGAAATAAGGACTGGAATACTTCTTCGAGCCCTTGCTTCTTTCTTGCTTCAGGAGCCATATCAGCCTGTAAAAATTCAGAATAAGATTTTGTTTGAGTTTCAATAAGATTAGGAAGATCCATAACCTTTTTGAATGTACCAAAGTTTTTTCTTATTCTTTTCTTCTCTGTGTAGCTGTATGACATAAATGCGCCCTTTTAGTTAATATTTATATGTTTAATAGTTCTACTTAAGTTCAGCTGTTGCGCCTGCTTCAGTTAACTGAGTAACCATTGCTTCTGCATCTTCCTTACTTGCACCTTCTTTAATAGTGCTAGGTGCCCCATCAACCATATCTTTTGCTTCTTTTAATCCAAGTCCAGTTATAGCTCTTACCGCTTTAATAACTTGTACTTTTTGATCACCTGCTGCATTTAATACAACATCAAAAGCTGTTTGTTCTTCAGCTGCTTCAGCATCTCCGCCGCCTGCTGCAGCTGGTGCTGCTGCAACTGCTGCCGCTGCTGTCACACCAAACTTTTCTTCAATATCTGAAATAAGATCTACTAAATCCATTACTGACATTTCTTCTATAGCTTTTAAAATATCTTCTTTACTAGTTGCCATTCTAATTCTCCTTATAATTTAGGCTGATGCCTGTTTTTTGTCGTTAACTGCTAATAAAACTCTAGCCAATTTACTTGGTACTTCATTTAATAAAGTAGCAAACTTACTAACTGGAGCTTGCAACACATTTGCAATAAGGCCATAAGCCTCATCTTTAGATGGAAGGCTAGCAAGAATATCTATTTGGCCTCCATCAAGCAATTGCCCTTCAACTACTAAAGCTTTGATATCTAAGTTATCAAAGTTTTTAGCATAAGTTTTAAGCAATTTTGCTGCTGCACCTGGCTCTTCGAAAGAAAAAGCAAACAATGAAGGTCCAACCAATACTTCGTCTGAACAACCAAAATCAGTTCCTTCAAATGCTAGTTTAGCAAGTGAATTCTTGATTATTTGAATATGTATCCCAGACTGAGTAGCTTTTTGTCTTACCTCAGAAAGCTCAGAAACCTTAAGGCCTCTAGCATCTGAAATAACTAAAGATGATGCATTGGATGCAACTTCCTTAACCTCTCCAACTATTCTTTCTTTTTCACTTTTCGATAACGCCACAGCAATTCTCCTATTTAAGCCTTTCGGCCATTCGGCGACAAATTGCATAATTACAATTTGAACACCACCTACGTAGGAAATTAAGTCTTTCGACACCTACGGTCTTTGACGGCTGCGTAAACGCAACTATCTAGATTTATAATTTCTTATAAATCTAAAACTTATACCAATTCTGATGAATGTATTTTTATTCCTGGTCCCATTGTGCTACTTAGAGCAATATTCCCAATAAAAACACCTTTAGCAGACGCTGGTTTTAATTTCTTTAATTCTTCCAATAAAGCAGTTGCATTAGATTGTATTTTTGCAACATCGAATGAAACTTTTCCAATACTTCCATGAATAATCCCATTTTTATCAGTTCTAAATCTTACTTGTCCTGCCTTTACATTATTTATTGCAGTTTTTATATCATCTGAAACAGTTCCAGTTTTTGGATTTGGCATTAAGCCTTTTGGTCCAAGAACTTGTCCTAATTTGCCAACAACCTTCATGGCAGCATTTGTGGATATAACTACATCAACAGTAATTTCTTCTTTAGTAAATTTTTCAGCTAAATCATCCATACCAATATGCTCTGCACCTGCAGCTTTAGCTGCATCAGCATGATCGCCATCTGCAAAAACAGCTACAGTTACTTCTTTACCTAAACTATTTGGTAGAGTCACAGCGCCCCGAACATTTTGATCAGATTTATTAGGATCTACTCCAAGTCTGATAGCAATATCTACTGATTCTTCAAATTTCTCTGATTTTACAGACTGCATAATTTCTAATGCTTCAGCAATAGAATATGTCTTTTCCGGATCAACCTTTTCAAGAATAATTTTTTGTTTTTTTGTTACTTTACTCATAGATCTGTTTCAACTCCCATGCTTCTTGCTGTTCCAGCAATAATAAGAACTGCTGCATCTATATCATTAGAATTAAGATCTGGTTCTTTTAGCTTAGCAATATCTTCTAATTGCGCTCTTGTTAATTTTCCAACCTTTTCTCTGTTTGGTTCTCCGCTTCCCTTTTCAATACCTAATGCCTTTCTTATAAGAACTGCTGCAGGAGGAGTTTTTACTACAAAAGTAAAAGATTTATCTTCATATACAGTTATCACAACTGGTAAAGGCATTCCTTTCTCAGCACTTTGTGTTTCAGCATTAAAAGCATTACAGAAATCCATAATATTTACGCCGACCTGACCCAGTGCTGGTCCAACAGGTGGGCTAGGATTAGCTCCGCCAGCTGGAATTTGTAATTTAAGAATATTTGCTACTTTTTTTGCCATTATGTTTTCTCGATTTGCATGAACTCTAGATCAACTGGTGTTGCTCTTCCTAATATTTGTACTGCAACTTTAACCATATTTCTTTCGTAGTCGACGTTCTCAACCACTCCATTGAAATCATTAAATGGTCCATCACATACCCTAACAACCTCACCTGGTTCGTATATAGTTTTAGGAGCTGGAGCATCTTCTCCGACTTCAATTCTATTAATTATGTTATTTACGTCATCTTCTGAAATAGGCAAAGGTCTATCCTTAGTTCCTCCAACGAAACCTGAAACTCTTGGAGTTGATTGAACTAATTGCCATGAATCATCTTCTAACAACATTTGTATCAATATGTAACCTGGAAAAAATTTTCTCTCAGTAGTTTTTTTTGTCCCACCTTTCAATTCAACAATTTGTTCTGTAGGTATTAGTATTTCACCAAACTTTTCTGATAAATGGTTAAGCTCAATCTTTTCTTCTAGAGCTAACTTAACTTTTTGCTCATAGCCAGAATAAGCTTGTATTACATACCAATCCATAGTGTTATCCCAATACCAATTTTGTTAAAAAAGTTAATAAAGATTCTAGGGCCCAAAAAAATAAGCAAAGAACTACTATTGAAGTGAATACAACTAAGAAAGTTTGAGTGGTTTCCAATCTTGTTGGCCAAACAACTCTTCTAATCTCTGTTCTGGATTCTCTCATAAGTTTAATTGCACCAGAGCCAAATTCTGTGATGGCAAGTATTCCTAAGCCAACAAGAAATAAAAATACAACACCAAGGACTCTATATAAAAAAGCCACCTCAATGAGATAACTATTACCTATAACAGCAGATGCAAATACTCCTAGAGCAATTATCCACTTTAGGTTATCTACAGTTTTCGAAGCTGATCCTTTAGCCATATATTTCCTATTTCGGCTGCAAGTTAAACTTGGCAGGCCAGGAGGGTCTCGAACCCACAACCCCCGGTTTTGGAGACCGGTACTCTACCAATTGAGCTACTGGCCTAAAACACATTTTCATATTCTTCAGAGACAAATAAGCCGAGACACAATGGCCTCGGCTAATTAATCAATTATTACTCAATAATTTTTGATACTACACCAGCACCAACTGTTCTTCCGCCTTCTCTAATCGCAAACTTAAGACCTTCGTCCATAGCAATAGGAGCAATTAGTTCAATATTCATTTTAATATTGTCACCAGGCATAACCATTTCAACACCACTTGGTAGCTCACAAGCACCAGTAACGTCTGTTGTTCTGAAGTAGAACTGAGGTCTATAGTTGTTCATAAATGGAGTGTGTCTTCCACCCTCATCTTTACTAAGAACATAGATTTCAGCTTCAAATTTTGTATGAGGAGAAATAGCACCTGGTTTTGAAAGAACCTGTCCTCTTTCAACAGCTTCTCTTTCAACACCTCTTAATAGAACACCACAGTTTTCTCCTGCACGTCCTTCATCAAGTGATTTTCTGAACATTTCAACACCAGTACAAGTTGTTGATGTTGTATCTTTGATTCCAATAATTTCTAAAGGATCACCAGTGTTAACAACACCTGTCTCGATTCTTCCTGTTACAACTGTTCCTCTTCCTGAGATAGTAAATACATCTTCTATAGGCATTAAGAAAGGAAGATCAACTGGTCTTTCAGGTTCTGGTACATAAGAGTCTAGTGTTTCAATTAATTTTGTTACTGATGGGACACCAATTTCTGATGTATCACCTTCCAAAGCTTTAAGTGCACTACCAACTATAATTGGTGTGTCATCGCCAGGGAAATCATATTCATTTAAGAGCTCTCTAATTTCCATTTCAACAAGCTCTATCATTTCTGGATCATCGTTTTGATCTGCTTTATTCATGTAAACAACAATGTAAGGAACTCCAACCTGTCTACATAATAATATGTGTTCTCTAGTTTGAGGCATTGGACCATCAGCAGCACTTACTACTAGGATAGCTCCATCCATTTGAGCAGCACCAGTAATCATATTTTTAACATAATCTGCGTGACCTGGGCAATCAACGTGAGCATAGTGACGCGCAGTTGATACATACTCTACGTGAGAAGTAGCAATAGTAATTCCTCTTTCTCTTTCTTCTGGAGCGTTATCAATATTTGCAAAGTCAACAGCGTCTCCGCCAAAAACTTCTGCAGCTACTTTAGTTAATGCAGCTGTAAGTGTTGTTTTACCATGATCAACGTGACCAACTGTCCCTACGTTAACGTGGGGAAGCGTTCTTTCGAATTTTTCTCTTGCCATCTTTTTTGCCTCTCTGAAATATTTATTTTTACTAAAATGGAGCTCATAACCGGACTTGAACCGGTGACCTCTTACTTACCAAGCAAGTGCTCTACCACTGAGCTATATGAGCTCGGATATGTAGCATCCCATTTTAAGGTGGCGTATTATCCCTCTAAAAAGTTATAAACTCAACCTTTTTGTAACATAAATATTTGATTAATTTTTGGTTTATAACAGTGAACTATAAACATGGTGGAGAGGGTAGGATTCGAACCTACGTAGCCGAAGCGGCAGATTTACAGTCTGCTGGTATTAACCACTCACCCACCTCTCCATTTCAAGCATGCTATTTTTGTTCTAGAATGGATTTAAGTCAACTAATTTTTTCCATTGAACAAACTAAATAAAGATAAAATACTTCAAAAAATATCTAGTAAAAGAATAAATATAGATTTATTTGAAGAAATAGACTCTACAAATGAAGAGTGTAAAAGAATATCTATTACAAAAGAGATGCATTTGGTAATAGCAGAAAATCAAACTCAAGGAAAAGGTCGTTTAGGTAAAGTTTGGTCAAGTCCTGCCAGTGGAAATATTTATATGTCGCTAGCTTTCAAGAAATCTTTTCTTGATATTCCATTAAGTCTGATAGCAGGAGTTTTATGTCAAAAAGCTATCGAGCCTTTTCTTAAAGAAAATCGTATTGGTTTAAAGTGGCCTAATGACATTATTTATTTAAAAAAAAAGGTTGGAGGCATATTAGTAGAAAAAGAAATTATGGGAAAAGATGAAATTACTATTATAGGAATTGGGATAAATTTAAATCATCCTAAAAAAGAATCTTGGTGGACTGACCTATCTCAACTCAATTTGAGTTTGGATAGAGATATGCTCATTAATTCAATTTTAGTTGAATTTATTAGATTTTGTGATGACGGATTAAAAACATGGGTTGATGACTGGGAGAAGGCATGTATACATATAAACTCTGAAATTAATATTAAACATCAGGATAAAATAATTGATTCTGGTAAATTTATTGGAATTAACATGAAAGGTGGATTGAAAATAATATCTAATTCAAGTGGACAACTAAAAGAATATGGCTATGGTGAAATATCTATTGATGGAGTTTATTAAATGAATCACTACATATCTGGTAATCCAATAAATGGGGATTACCCTAAAAATTTTAAAAAGGTACTATTTGGATCTGGTTGTTTCTGGGGAGTTGAAAGAAAATTTTGGCAACTCGATGGTGTTTGGTTAACTACGGTAGGTTATGCGGGTGGTGATACAGATAATCCAACCTATGAGGATGTCTGCTATAAAAATACCAATCATGCAGAAGTAGTAGAAGTTACTTATGATCCTGAAATAATCTCTTTTAACGATTTATTAAAAGTTTTTTGGGAGTGTCATGATCCGACTCAAGGAATGAGACAAGGCAATGACATTGGAACTCAATACAGATCAGTTATTTATTGTTATTCCGATGAAGACTTAAAAAAAAGCATTGAAAGCAAGGAAATCTATCAAGAAGCATTGAAACAAAAAGATTATGGCTCAATTACAACTGAAATAATTTTAAGTCCTAAATATTTTCTAGCTGAGGAATATCATCAACAGTACTTAGCAAAAAATCCAAATGGATATTGTGGCTTGGGTGGAACTGGTTGCAATCTTAATCTATAAAAAAGGGATCATAAAGATCCCTTTTATAAAATATAATTTTATATTAGTCCGGATTAAACATATTTAAATTAACTTGCATGTAAGATCTTTTGAAAGTGCTTACTTTTTCAGCCTTTGGAACATAAGCTGCAAATTCAGGAGATGCATGCATTCCATCTAAAAATGCTAATGCTGCTTGCTGATCTGCAACAGCAATCCAAACTTCATGCGAGATTCCATTACCATTATTGCCAAGTATATGCGATTGCAAACCATATGCATTTGGAGCCCAGTCATATTTTTCAAGACTTTTTAAAAAATCAGTCCAGAGTGGCACAAATGCTGATGGATTTTGAACTTCAAGACTCCACCTCAAGCTAACGGGCGTATCTGTTGCTGGGGTCATGTCATCAACACCTACAGTATGAACAGTAAGATATTCAGAGACTGGTTCAAGACCATTGTTTATGTTTGCCTTTCTTAACATTTTTCCTGCATTAGATGTTGCAAATATCTTATTAGATAATGCATATTCGTCTGCATCTTTGTAATAAAGACTTATACCATGTGTTGATTCATCCCAACCATTATGCAAAACTGCAAAAAAATCTGCTTCAAAATTCTGACTTTTAACCTCAGGTGAATTCATATACTTGCTAAATGCATTTAAGCATTTTGCCGGAACATCACATTTAAAAAGATAGTTAGATTGATACTTTGAATAATTTTCAGGTAAATGACCATCAGCCATTACTCCAAAAGATACTAGCAAAAGTGTACTTAAAAATAATTTTTTCATTGTTTCTCCTTTTTTGATTAATTTTATGTTCACTAATAATACATTTTTAGAAAGAAAAGTCACTTTATGCTTGCAAGCAAGATTTCAAACAATTTTTATAATATAAAAACGCCTATTCCAAGAGGGATTTAATTAATGTAAAATTCGCACTTCGCCGGTATAGCTCAGTTGGTAGAGCAACTGATTTGTAATCAGTAGGTCCCGAGTTCGACTCTTGGTGCCGGCACCAAATTCTTAGTCTCTGTAGGTATTTGGTTTATCAAGATTTTTTGTGTATCGATCTCTTAATCTTGTTGATCTGGTGGTCAAATCTATATCAACACCATTGATAAATACTTTTTCAGGCATGCTTGAAGGCTCAAGCGGGTCAGCTTCCCAAATAACTAAATCAGCAGCTTTTCCTGGGCTAATACTCCCTCTTTCTTCTAAATTAAATGAAGAAGCTACATTACTTGTTAAAGCTTTTATTGCTCCACCATATGACATGCCATTTGCAACAGCTATGCCAGCTCCTTGTCTCATAAGATGAGAATTATGACTTCCGTAATTAAACATCAACAACACTCCAGCATTTTCAAGCCTGCTTGATAAGTTTTTGTTAGCAGCTAACTCATCAAAAGAATTAGGTATATTATTTATGGGGTTAACTACTAAGGGTATTTTTGAATCTGTTATCTGTCTAGAAACTAAAGTGGCTTCTTGAGCACCCATTATTATTAAATTAAGATTATATTTATTCTTCAGCTCAATAAGCTTCAGAATATCTGATGCCCTATTCGAGTTAATCATTAAAGGCATATTTTCATTAACTAGTTTGTACAAAGCCCTTACATCTCTTGGTTTAAGTTCTAAATAATCTGCAATAGACGAAGAATCAATTAAAGAATCTATATCTGAATTAGTTCTTATATCTTTAGCTGATATAGTTGATGCAAAAGATAAAATATCATCTGTTAATGAGAGCATTTCAGATCGTGAGGATGAACTGCTGCCACCTATTCTTCCGATCATAACCATATCTTGTTTACTATCAACATCAAGATTACCATCTAGAACAAAAAATGATCCTAAGCCCCCAATAGGGCTTGAAGTATTTCTTGGAAGAGTAATTGCAGATGTTATACCGTTTGATCTGTTCCAAGGTATTAGTGTTGAGTTTGGATTGAATGCATCGTGGATGCTAAATCCAATATTATAAATATTAGATTCATCATCTCTTGTAACACTTAATGAACCAATTTCTACAATTCCTATTTCTGTACCAGAGGCTATAAATCCAGGAGTAACAATCTTCCCATCAACATCTATAACTTTATCTCCCTGTATTAGAGATTTTGAAACTTTTTTTATTATGCCATCTTCAATTAATATATTTCCAGAAAATGGGTTGTCATCTATTCCGTTATATATGGTTGCATTTTTAATAACAATACTTTGAGCAAAAATTGAATTAACGCTTAAGACAAGAAATGCTAAAAAGAATATATTTTTGTTTATCATTATTCTTGTATCCTATTTTTTGTTGGATTTAATATACCAATATCGAAATCTGAATTTGGTAAAAGTCCAGCTTCTTTATCAAACGCTATAGCACCATCTATATAAACTTTTTCAGCAAGAGCATAAACGCTAAAAGGATTTTTAGACCAAAGAACAACATCGGCATTTTTTCCTACTTTAAGCGAACCAGTTTCTTCATATATACCTGCTGCTTTTGCGGGATTGCTGGTAATCCATGTCATAGCTCTAGCTTTAGATATTTTATATCCTGCCTTTAATCCTGCAGAAAGAGCCTTGGATGCCTCTTGATTGAGATGCTGGATTCCTATTTCACTGTCTGAGTGAACTATAGCGCAACCAGTTCCATTTTTGGCCTGATCAACTATAGCTACATTTGCTTGCACCATATCATATGCTTCATGTTTAAAACCCCACCAGTCTGCCCATAAAGCTGCACAAATATTATTTTCTGCTAATAAATCAGCAATCTTATAAGCCTCTACTGCATGATGAAAAGCTGTAATCTTATAATTAAACTCTTTAGCAACATCTATCATCATTGCCATTTCACCTGCTCTATAACAATGGTTATGTACTAATATTTCGCCTCTTAAAACTCCCGCAAGAGTTTCTAACTCTAAATCTCTTTTAGGCTTATATCCTATTTCTTTTGCCTCATCAGATTTTAAATCGTATTCGTCTAAGCGACTTAAATAAGACTCAGCATCTATCCAAGCCTTTCTATAACCTGCGATATTGCCCATCCTGGTTGATGGAGCTTGTTTTCTATTACCATAAACCCTTTTTGGATTTTCCCCACACGCCATCTTTAATGTATGAGGTGCATTTGGAAATTTCATTGAATTTATAGTATTTCTTTGAACGTTTTTAGCAGTAACACCTCTTCCTCCAATTAGATTTGCTGACCCTGGTAAAACATGAAAAGTTGTGACACCTCCTTTAAGAGCTAACGCAAATTGAGGATCTTGCGTCCAAATTGAATGTTCCGCCCAAACATCAGCTGTCACTGGGCTTGTAGACTCATTGCCATCAGAACTAGAAGAAACGCTAGGCGCTGAATAAACGCCCATATGAGAATGAATATCAATGATACCTGGAGTTATCCATTTATTGGTTGCATCTACTTCGATAAAATCACTTGAACCTGGTAAATCTTTTCCTATCGCGATAATTTTTCCATCTTTTATAAGAAGATCCGTTTCATTAAATTCATTTCCATCACCGTCATAGATGTTTGCATTTCTAAAAATAGTATTAGTTGATGGTAAAGGTTCATAGGAAGATTCAAATGGAGCTTTCTCAGCGTTAGAAATATTTACGAAGGATAATAAAAGTGTAAATCTAATAATATTGTTCAATTTTTTCATAAAAATATTATATGTCAGATTTAAATATCGTGTTAAAAATTTGTGTATTATAATTTAGTTAATAAATTCTTATTTTTTATGAAATCATACAAAGTTATTGAAAGTGGAGCACCTCTTCAAGAGTCGGAAAGTGAGATTCCTAATCCATCTGGAAATCAAGTTTTAATAAAAACAATTGCCTGTGGTGTTTGTCATACAGACGTTCATATTCATGATGGTTTCTTTGATATAGGTAATGGTAAAAAGATGCAATCAAGATTGACTCAACCCTTAACTATGGGTCATGAAGTCTTTGGAGAAGTTGTTGCTATAGGGGACGAGGTAACTAATATTGAAATTGGAAAGAAATTTGTTGTTTACCCCTGGATTGGATGTGGTGACTGCATTGCATGTAAAGAAAATAGAGAGCATCATTGCGCACCCTTAACAGCTAAGAACATAGGTATAGCTTCAGATGGAGGTTACGGAGAATATGTATTAGTTAAGAACAAGAAATATCTTTTTGATGCTGGCAATACACCAGATGAATTAGCAGGAAGTTATGCTTGCAGAGGTTTAACAGCCTATAGCGCGCTTAAAATGGCAAATTTAAAACCCAATGACAAAGGATTGGTAATTATCGGAGCCGGCGGGTTGGGATTATTAGCAGTTAAAATTGCTCAAGCAGCATTTAATGTAAAGCCAATAGTAGTTGATATTGATGACAAAAAACTTGCTCTTGCAAAAGAAGCTGGTGCTGCAGAAATAATTAATTCAAATCATGAAGGTGCTACAAAAAAAATTATAGAGATAACCGAAGGTGGAGCCCATTCAGTAATAGATTATGCAGGAGCAGAGGCATCTGTTAAATTTGGTTTTAACTTGTTTGGTTTTAAAAAGAATGGTTTATTTATCTTGGTTGGGATGTTGGGTGGAAAGTATGAAGTTCAATTACCTTTAATGACACTCTCGACAAGAACAATGAAAGGTTGCTATTTAGGCAGTATTGATGAAATGAGAGAGTTGATGGATTTAGTAAGAGCTGGAAAAATAGAAAGTGTGCCTGTTGAGGCTAGACCTGCATCACAAGCTAATGATACACTTGCGGACTTGAAAAACGGCAATATTAAAGGATTAGTCTGTCTTAAGCATTAAATTAATGAACAACTTCAGTAAAAAAACTTTTATTTTCCTAGCTGGATTTCTTTTTGTTAGTTCAATAACATCCGATCCATTAATCCATGATCATTTTGAGGATAATGACTCTTTTGTTGAATGTCAGTTATGCGAAAACAAAACGTTTGATCTAGCAGATACTAAGACATCAATTAATAAAGCATACGCTTTTCAAAAAAACTCTGAAGGAATAAATCAAGATTTCGTTTCCCCAGTTTTTCAAAACTTTCAATCAAGAGCTCCCCCAAAAATTTAAATTTTTCTAGTTTTTTAATTTAAATTTTTTTAGGAGTTCATATGAACAAATATTTTTTATCGCTAATAGCATTTAGCGTATTTACTAACATTTTACTTGCTGATGACATTGAAGAAGTTGTGGTGACATCTTCATTTGTTGATTCAAGTGAGATAACAAATCCTCTATACGTTATAGATGGAGACGATATAAATGATGATGTAACAACCAGTTTAGGTGATGCAATCGACAGCTATCTTGGAGTTTCAATTGCAGATTACGGTGTTGCAGTTGGGCAACCAATAATCAGAGGTATGTCAGGCCCAAGAGTTAAAATCTTAAAGAATGGAATGGTAAACCGTGATGTTTCTGGACTTGGAGTTGATCACTTAAATGATGTTGACTTTAATGATGTTAAGCAAATTGAGATTGTTAAAGGTCCATCTTCTTTGCTTTATGCCAATGGAACAATTGGTGGAATTATTAATATAGTTGATAATTGCATTGCTCCAAGTGATTTTGAGAAGCCTGAATTTAACGTTGCTTATGAAGATCAATCTGTAAATGATGGAGATTCAAAAGCTGTTAATTACAAAGGGAATATTAACGGATTCAATGTAAATTTTGGTTACAAAAATTCTAAATTTGGTAACTTCGATGTTCCTATGGGAGCGGTACTTCATTCAGAAGAAGAGCATGATGATCATGGTGACGAACATGGCGATGAGCACGGCGATGAGCATGAAGAGGATCTAGGATATGTTAATAACTCTGACTATCAGGTCGAGGCTACAAAATTTGGTATCTCAAAGGTCGGAGATTGGGGATATTTTGGAATAGCAATAGATAATCTTGAATCTGTTTATGGCATACCTTTTCATGGCGATGAGCATGAAGATGAGCACGGTGATGAGCATGATGAAGAAGAGCATGAGGAAGAAAGAATATTCTCAAGTACTGACTCTGAAACTTTTACAATTAAAGGGTCCTACAAAATTAATGGCGATCTAATCAATAAAATTGATTACTCATATCGTGACAGTGATTATTCACTAATAGAGCAGCATGCAGAAGAAGAAGGTCATGATGATCATGAAGAAGAGGAAGAGCATGAAGAGCATACACCTACCCTATTTAAAAATGATGCTACTGAATATGGTGCAGTTTTTGATATGTCAAATGACAATATTACTCAAAAATTATCATTTAATTTTGTTGATGAAGATTCATCAATTTTAGGTGAAGAAGCCTTTATGAATCCTGCAAATAATGAAGAGTTTACTCTTGGTTACTATATGAGTAAGGACTTAGATTTGTATAAAGTAGACTTTGGTATGAGACTGGATCAAATCGAAAGAACTGGAAGTGTTACTGACGAAGATCATGGAGATGTAGATTATTACAGCATTGACGATAGTACTAGCAGTTTTGCAGTAAGTCTTGGAAGAGATTTAAGCGATACTTTAGACGTTAATGTTGGCTTTTCTAGTGTAGAAAGACTTCCTTCAGTTATTGAGCTATTTATGAATGGTCCTCATTTGGCAACAGGAAGACTTGAAACTGGTAACCCTAATCTAAAGAGTGAAACATCAGATAATTTTGATATTACTTTTAATTATGAAAATGGTGAATATTTTGGTTACGCAAGTTTTTACATTAATGATGTAGATAACTACATTACTTTAATGGATGAAGACGAAGATCATGATGGACATGAAGATGAGCATCACGACGATGAAGATGATGATCATGGTGATGAGCATGGTGATGAGCACGGTGATGAACATGGCAATCTAATTCATGCTAATTACGTTCAAGAGAATGCAGACTTTGATGGATATGAAATTGAATTTGGAAGAACTATGAGTTTTGGAAATGGTGAATTAACCTTATCTTTCGGTAGAGATGTTGTTAATGCTAAATTTGCTGATGGGCACAATGTTCCAAGAATAAATCCTGCAAGAAATGTATATTCATTATCCTATAAACAAAATGACATGGTCTTTAAACTTAGTATGAAAGATGTTGATCAACAGAATGATATTGGTGAAGGAGAAACTGTAACCAAAGCCTATCAAATGCTTGATACAAGATTAACAAAAACGTTTGATGTAAATGGTAAAGGAGATCTAAAAGTTTCATTATTTGGTAGAAACCTACTGGATGAAGTTGCAAGAAATCATGCATCATTTGTTAAGAATGAAGTTCCATTACCTGGAAAAAATTATGGAATTAAGTTCAGGTTGTCTTATTAATTAAGTAAAATATCTAGCTAAATTTTCCCAGATTCATATACTGAGTCTGGGGAACCTTAATAATTATGATAAACCAACAGCTCAAATCAGACCAAGTTGCTATAACTTTGTCTACCATATGTGTTTTACATTGTTTCTTGGCACCCTCTCTTCTTATTTTTTCCGCTGGTTTTTTATCATTTTCCATGGAAAGTGAACTTATTCACAAATTAATTTTGCTGATAACGCTTCCAATCAGTATTTTTGCTTTAGTTTTGGGATATAAAAATCATAAAAATAAATCTTTCCTCCCTATTGGCATTTTTGGATTAGGAATCCTATTTTTTGCAATTACTTTTGGGGAAAGTATTTTTGGGGATTTTGCAGAAAGAAGGTTAACCTTAATAGGTTCTATTTTAGTAGCTTTCTCTCATTACAAAAATTATAGAGCTTGCAAAGAATCAGATTGTACGTGCCACGACTAATAACAAACTATTAAAAATTAATTTCATTACCTGCAAGTAACAATATCTTGTAAAATGCATTTTTTAACACCAATCAAGAAATGTATAAACATAAGAAACTTATATCCTTAATATTATTATCTTTTATTGTTTCTTTAAATGCAGAGATAGAAGAAATAGTTACTACAGGAAGTCTTTTAAAAAATTTAGAACAAGACTCATCACCTATTGATGTTATTACTGAAGAAGATTATAAAAATCTTAGTATTTCTAACATAGCTGAAATAAGTAAATATATCTCCTCATCATCAGGTTCACATTTTCAAGCAAATACTCTAGATGGTGTTGATCAAGGAATGGCTGCTATTACATTAAGAGGATTAGATCATGCATCTACCCTCCTCTTAATAAATTCAAAAAGACAGACTTTTGCAGGCACTCCATCACATGAAGGAGAAGGATATATTGATGCAAATATAATTCCTGAAATTGCTTTAAAACAAATTGAGATTCTAAAAGAGGGTGCTACTTCAATGTATGGATCAGATGCAGTTGCTGGAGTTGTAAATATTTTTACTCAAAGAAATTTTGAGGGTCTTAAAGTACAGGTTGGGCATCAAGGTACAACAAAATATAATCAAGATGACAATACTGTTGGAGTTTTATATGGATCTTCTTATAAAAATGGAAATTACGTATTAGGGATTAATATATTAGATAGATCGCCTTTGTCTGCTTCAGAGATACCAGGTATAGGTGAACTTGCAATTAGCGGACTAGGAAGATCTTTCAAAGTTACTGAAGCTGATTCTGTTTCTTCAGGCCTGTGGGCCGGGAGTTATGCAAAAGGCCAAAAGATTCCTGATCCAAATTGTTTGTCTAATGGTGGAGTTTTGAAAGACCCAAATACATGTGGTTTTTTATACGGAAATAGATTCAATATAGTTAATGATGAAGATCATACAAAGTTATATACAAATTTGAATCATCAGGCAGAAGATTTCAGATATGAACTTACGTTAATATCCGCTATTGTTAATATTAATGATAACCCCCAATCTCCCTCATATCCTGCCCTACCTTTCCTAGGAAGAAAAATTCAGCCTAAAGAAGGAGGAAGTCCATTTAATGTTCCTGTAACTTGGTATGGTCGACCTCTTGGATCAGAAGTCATTTCTCCAAAATCACCAAAAGAAATTAAGCAGTATCATTTTAGTCAAACAATTTACACAAGTATTGGAAAAGATACTGACGTTGAATTCTCTTTTACAAAAAGTAATCATTCAAACAGTCATTACAGACCAGATATTATTGATTCGAGATTTTTAGAATCTTTAAATGGAACTTCAATGGGAATTCAAGGTGGCGAAGTGCTCTTTTGGAATATCTTTGATTCATCGCAAAATTCGCAAAAACTAATTGAGTATGTCAGAGGTGCAGAAATATCAACTAAAGAAGCAGGCCTTAAAAGTATTGATTTAATCTTTAGATCTAGCCTTTTAAGAGATTATAGAATTGCATATGGGTTTCAATCTAATGTAGAAGATTTAGATATCTCATACGATGATTTAAGTAGAGCTGAATTTGATTCTGATGGCAAAATAACAAAAACCGCAGATTTATTTTTTCTAGGCGGCGGTATAAATGTTGCTCAAACAAGGGATAAGCATGCTAGCTTTTTTGAAATTGAAAAAGAGTTTATAGAAAGCTTGGACGTAAGAGTGGCAGGAAGATATGAAGACTTTGGGAATGATTCATCTTTTGATCCAAAGTTATCTTTTAAATATCATCCCACTAATCAGATTTCCCTAAGAGCATCAAAAAGTTCATCATTTTCGATGCCATCAATGGCTCAAATGTTTTCTAGTGATATTAATCTTGGGAGTATTAGAGACTTTGATGGAGATTCACCTTTCGTCAGACAGGCTCAAATTGGTAACCCGGACTTAAAGCCAGCAACCTCAAAGAATACTAATCTAGGAGTTATTTTTAATAACAAAAATTTTAAGCTATCTATTGATTTCTGGGCTATAGATTATAAAGACAGAATAGAAGTGCAAAGTGCGCAAGCAATACTAAACTCAAACCCTAATGGACTTAGTATTACAAGAAATATTGATGGAGATCTTGTTGGGGTAACAACTACTTACTTCAATGAAGAAAGTACAGAAGTGTCAGGAGTTGATATTGATTATGAATCTGTTTTATTTGAATCTCCCAAATATGGAAAAATTATATTTTCTATTAAAGGGACAGCTATAAACGAATTTCTTACACCCGAACATGAAGAGAGCGAAGATCATGAGGATGAGGAAGAAGATCATATGAATATGATTAATAGGGTTGGTAAGTTTAACTATGATGCTCACACACACTCTTTACCTAAAAAAAGGATTAATGCTTTTATGAATTGGAATTTTAAAAATTATGACTTTAATTTAAATGCTCGTCATGTTGATGGTTATGTAAATGAAAGATTAATAAAAGGTCTTGGCCTCACCTATGGTTACAAAAATAAAGTTGATTCATTCCTAGTCCTTGATTTCTCTGCAGGAAGGATTATTGAGCTAGATAATGGTGAGATAAATATTAAAATTGCCATCACTAATATTTTTGATGAGGCAGCTCCAAGACTTTATGATGCTCCAGATTTCAGTTTTGATACCAGAGTCCATGACCCGAGGGGACGAATAGTTGGTATTAATTTTGAGTATAGGCGTTGATAAAATAAATAACTTAAAGAGCCCTAAGAACCCTTTTACGTTGAATTTAAACTAAACTCTCCTAATGAACGAGCTAGAAAGCACAATATCCCAAGTTATTGAAGAAAACTTCATCCCTTTTGAGTGGAACGATAAGATTGAAAAAGAGCTTGAGGAGATTAATTTAGATACAAATTTACCAAGAAAAGATCTTACTAAGATTCCATTTATAACAATTGATGGCGCTGATGCAAAAGATTTTGATGATGCAGTTCATTGCTTTAAAAATAAAACAACTTACTCACTAAGTGTTGCTATTGCTGATGTTGCTGAGATAGTGAAATTAAAATCAGCTATTAACGATGAAGCTTTGGAAAGAGGTACCTCTATATACTTTCCTTCAAAAGTGATTCCAATGCTCCCAGAGAAAATATCTAATAATCTATGTTCACTCGTTCCAAATGAGATAAGAAATGTGCTGGTATGTGAAATTAACTTTGATTTAGAGGGAGATCTTCAATCATATAATTTTTTTGAAGCTAGAATTAAATCTCATCAAAGAATGACTTATAGCGAAGTTGAGGAATATCTTAATGGCAATAGCTCTCATCTTGCTAAGAATGTTAAGAAATCTATAGACACTTTATACGTACTCACAAATAAACTACTGTTTAAACGTAACAAAAGACAGGCACTAGAGATAGATGGGCAAGAACCTCTTTTAAGAATGAGTAATGATGGAAGAGTAGAAGAAATTACTTTACCTAAAAGACTCTTCGCGCATCAAATGATTGAAGAAGCAATGTTGGCGGCTAATGTTTGTGCTGCAAATTTTATGAACAAGCATTATAAATTTGGTGTTTATAGGATTCATGAAGAACCAGATAATCTTAAATTAGAAAGTCTAAAGAATTTCTTCTCTCTCAAAGGTTACTCTGAGTCTTATAAAAAAGAAGCGCTTGGTATTATTAGCCAATGTTTATCTCATGCTAAAAAACAACAACTTAATAAAATATTTCAAACTGTTGTCTTGCAAAGTTTAAAGAGAGCCGAATATTCAACAAAAGAGATTGGCCATTTTGGACTTCAATTAGATAGATATTCTCATTTCACTTCACCTATAAGAAGATATCCGGACTTGATGACCCACAGACTGATAAAAAATGTATTGCACAATGGTGATTTAGCTGTAGATAAAGATCAGATAGAAGAAGACTGTGCAGAAATGTCAGATTTAGAAAGAATTGCAGAGAAATCTTCAAGACAAGTTACCCAACAAATGATTTGTTATTATCTTAAAAAGTATATTGGTAAAGAATTTAATGCTGTCGTTACTGGTATGGCCGATTTTGGCTTATTCGCAGAAATAGATAATTTCTATGTTTCTGGCTTAATTCACGTAACAGATCTTCCAAGTGATAGATATTTCTTTGACAAAGAAGCTAACCTTTTAAAAGGAAAGAAAACGGGGAGAACTTATAGATTGGGACAAAATATTTTAGTTACAATAGCGAATGTTTCGCCAGAAGAAAGAAAAATTACTCTTGTACCTAAAGATAAAAATAAAAAGAAGTGAATAAAAAAGAAAATGACTTAAGGATAGGCTTTCATAGTATTGAAAGTATTATTACTCATAACCCCCACAAAATTAAAAAAGTCTTTTTGCCAGCCAATAGGGATGATAATAGAATTAATGTGCTTATTCAGATGATGGAAAATAATGACATTAGTTTTGAAATTTCAAATAAAATCAAGCAAGAGCCTGAGGCAATAATTTCATCTGAATCCGAATTAGACTTTAAGGATTTAAAGAATTTTCTTGATGCAAATCAAGTTAAGGAGCCTCTTATCTTAATTCTAGACAATATTATTGATCCAAGAAATCTCGGTGCTTGCATTAGATCTGCTGCAGTAATTGGAGTTGATGCAATGATTATAAATAAACATCAATGTGCGCCAATCAATTCGGTTGCTCATAAGGTTTCTGTCGGTGGTGCAGAAGTTATTAAAATATTTCACGTTACAAACTTAGTTAATTGCCTTAAATATCTAAAAAATGCGAATGTTAATATTTACGGTTTAAGTGAGCATGCAAAACAAAGTCATACAGAGTGTGATTTCAATAATGCTTCAGCAATTATTATGGGTGCAGAAGAATCTGGAGTTCGTGAAAAAACACTCGAGAAATGTGACTATAAAATTAACTTGAGTGGTAATAAATTATTTAAAAGCTTTAATGTTTCTGTTGCAACTGGGATAATACTTTCAGAAGCTAGTAGGCAACGAAATATTTAATATAACTTTTATGCTAAAACAAAGAACATTAAGAAATCCCATAAAAGCTGAAGGTATTGGACTTCATTCAGGTCAAAATATTACTATGGAGCTTATCCCAGCTGAAATTAATTCAGGAATTAGTTTTATTAGAACTGATATAGATGAATCTGTTCTCATACCTGCAATTGCTGAAAATGTTGGGGATACTAGTTTATCTACCGCCCTCATCATGGATGATATAAAGATATCAACAATCGAACACCTCATGTCTGCTATAGCCGGCTTAGGAGTTGACAATTGCATCATAAAAGTCGATGGTCCTGAAGTTCCTATTATGGATGGAAGTTCAAGTCCTTTTGTTTTCCTTATCCAGGCTGCAGGCCTTCAAGAACAAGAGGCTCTAAAGCATTTTATTAAAGTTAAAAAAGAAATAACAGTTAGTAGAGATGATGCATATGCGACTATCAAACCTTTTGATGGTTTTAAAGTTTCTTTCAAAGTTAACTTTGATCATCCTGTTCATCAAAAACTCCCAGCTGAATCCATTATAGACTTTTCATCAACATCATTTGTTAAAGAAGTTTGTAGGGCGAGAACATTTGGTGCTATGAAGGATAAAGAGTTGCTCCAGTCTAAAAATCTAGCTCTTGGAGCATCAGTATCTAATGCAATAGTTTTTAGTGAAGACGATATTATGAATGAAGAAGGTCTGAGATTTAATGATGAGATAGTTAAACATAAAATGTTAGATGCCATTGGTGATCTATATCTACTTGGTGGAAATTTAATTGGTGAATTCTCTGGATATAAGTCTGGTCATGCTCTAAATAATCAACTTCTTAGAAAAATTATTGGCGATCCTGATGCTTATGATGTCGTTGAGTTTGAAAATACAGAAAATGCCCCAATTTCATATGTAAGGCCTCCTTTTGGAGATATGGAATAACTAAAAAAGTTATTAAGTTATTTAAGGCAAACGACCTATGTTAAATATTTTTACAAAAATTTTTGGATCTAGTAACGATAGAGTCATAAAAGCAATGATGCAGCACATTAATGTTGCAAATAACTTTGAGGAAGAGCTTTCTCAAAAATCAGATGATTACTTCAAAGAACTCAAATCTGAGTTAAAAGAAAAATATGAAGCTAACAATAAAGATATGTATAGCATATTACCATTTGCATTTGCTGCGGTAAGAGAGGCAAGTAAAAGGACTTTAGGGCTTAGACATTTTGATTCGCAAATGGCTGGTGGTATTTCTTTAGCTGAAGGTAATATCGCTGAGATGAAAACTGGTGAAGGAAAAACTCTTGTTGCCACACTTCCAGCTTTCTTAAATTCTGTAATGGGTAATAAAGCAATTTTAGTTACAGTAAATGATTATCTTGCAAGGAGAGATGCTGAGTGGATGAGGCCAGTATATGAGTTCCTTGGTCTTAGCGTGGGTGTTGTTGTTTCAAATCAAGAGTTAGATGAAAAACTTTCTTCTTATAAATGCGACATAATTTATGCAACTAATAATGAGTTAGGTTTTGACTACCTTAGAGATAATATGGCTCATTCAGTTGAGGAAAGAGTTCAATGTTCGTTAGATTATGCAATTATTGATGAGGTTGATTCTATATTAATAGACGAAGCTAGAACTCCTCTAATAATCTCTGGTCCATCTTCAGAAAGTTCTGAAATGTATCAACATATGAAAAGATTCATTCCAAAATTAGAACGTCAAGACAGAGAGGGAACTGAGGAAGAACCTCTAAATGAAGATGAGAAAGGACATTATCTTATAGATGAGAAAAATAGAACTGTTGAGCTAACAGATGATGGCTATGTTCTTGTAGAAGAGTTATTAGAGGAAGCTGGCCTGATTGGAGACTCTGGGGGTCTTTATTCTGTTTCAAATTTAAAAATTATGAAATTCGTTCAAGCTACTATGAGGGCTAATTATTTATTTAAAAAAAATGTTCATTATCTTGTAAGAAACAATGAAGTTTTATTAATAGACGAGCATACCGGAAGAACGATGCCAGGCAGAAGAATGAGTGAAGGCGTTCATCAAGCATTAGAATGTAAAGAAAATGTAACCATTCAAAGGGAATCACAGACTCTTGCCTCAACCACATTTCAGAACTTCTTTAGGTTATTTACTACCCTTTCCGGCATGACTGGAACAGCTGATACTGAAGCTGTAGAATTTAATCAAATCTATGGTCTTAGTGTCATTATTATTCCAACTAATGTCCCAATGGCAAGGGATGATCTTAATGATTTAGTTTTTCTTACTAAAAAAGCTAAGTACAAGGCTTTAGTTGATGAAATTGAAGAATTAAGAAAGAAATCAGCGCCCATTTTGGTAGGTACTGTCTCAGTAGAATCATCCGAAGAAATTTCTGAGTTTCTTAAAGTTAAAAAGATTCCACATCAAATACTAAATGCTAAGCACCATGAAAAAGAAGCATTAATAATAGCAAATGCTGGTAGACCTGGAATGGTAACTATTGCAACAAATATGGCTGGGCGAGGGACTGATATTGTCCTAGGTGGAAGGAAAGAACAGCAGTCTGAAGAAGAATGGTTATTAAATAATAAAAAGGTTTTAGATGCTGGAGGATTACATATACTTGGCACAGAGAGGCATGAATCAAGAAGAATTGATAATCAGCTTAGAGGTAGATCAGGAAGACAAGGTGATCCAGGTCATTCAAGGTTCTTTCTATCTCTAGAAGATGATTTGTTAAGGTTATTTATTTCTGATAGCAGAAGAGCTTTATTCGATAAAATTGGAATGGGAGACGATCATATTGAGCATAAAATGTTATCGAGGGGAATTGAGAATGCTCAAAAAAGAATTGAAGGTAAAAACTTTGATGCTCGTAAAAACCTTCTTGAATATGATGATGTTTCAAATGATCAAAGGCAGGCAATCTATTCTTTAAGAAATCAACTACTTGAAGAACAAGATATTAGTGAAACAATTGATGGATTGATTGAAGAGCAATTTGAAATAGCATCAAATATTTATATACCTCCTGAATCCATTGAATCACAATGGAAAAGCGAGGATTTGGAAGTTTTTTTAAGAGAAACTTACGATCTTCATACTAATATAACTAAAGAAATCGATTCAGATAAAAAATTGATACCAGAATCCATATCTTTAAAAATAATTAATCTTGCTAAAGAAAGATATGCTGAGAAATATAAAGACTTAGCTGAAAATAGACTTTTACTCGAGAAGCAGGTGATGTTGCAAGTTTTAGATGTTCATTGGAAAGAACATTTAGCTGAAATTGATCATCTTAGAAATAGTGTTGGCTTAAGGGCATATGCACAAAAAAACCCAAAAAATGAATTTAAAAGAGAGGCTTATTCATTATTTGAATCTATGCTTTCTGAAATAGATAGCGGAACTATAAGGATATTATTTTCACTTCAAATTAGTACCGAAGAAAATATTGAATCTTTAAAACCTAAAGAAAATAATGAAAATATAATCTTAGAAAAAGAAAATGTTAGTTCTTCAGAATCAATAAATAAAGATCCTCAACAAGGACAAACAAATAATCAAACTATTTCTAGAAATGAGCCTAAATTAGGTAGAAATGATTTTGTGAAAATTACTAATGGGAAAGAAACAAAAGAGTTAAAGTACAAAAAAGCTAAGCCTTTAATAGAAGATAATGGCTGGAAAATAATATAATAATTAATATATTAAATTATTAATCTTCGTAAAAATCCTCGGATTTGATGGGTCTTGAGATAATATTCTCTTCATCCACCCATGAGCCAAAATCAATTAATTTACATTTTTCTGAACAAAAAGGTCTATAACTGTTTTTATCTGACAAATCTGCTGCATTTTTACATCTTGGACAACTAGGCATTATTTAATAACTCCATATATTTATTATGTACTTTTATAACCTCAGACTCTAGATGTTCTAAAGACATAGAGTTAATAATAATATCATCAGAAATGCTTATTCTTTGTGTTCTAGATGCTTGCGATGCCATCACAGATTTAATTTGTAATTCGTTCTGATTATCTCTTGCGGATGCCCTTTTGATTTGTAATTCTTCATCACAGTCAATAAGAAGAATTCTGTCATAGTTTTGAGATGAATTCGTTTCATATATTAGAGGCACCATAATTACTGAATATGGGGAAGTTGAATTTTGTATAAAATCTACAATATATTTACTAACGATTGGGTGGATAATACTTTCGAGTTTAATCCTCTTATCTGGATTTGAGAAAATCTCAACTCGTAATTTTTTTCTATCAATAGTTTTATCATTTAAAATATAGCTAGTCCCAAATTCTTGAAGAAATTGATTATATCCATCAGTATTTAAATTAAGAGAATCTTTTGCTAATGCGTCTGCATCTATAACATTAATACCAAGCTTCATAAAGAAATCAGCTGCTGCTGATTTTCCACAACCTATACCACCAGTTAAACCAATTATCATTAGGATATTATACTTGAGATAAAAAAAAAGGCTTCCAGTTAAACTGAAAGCCTTTTAAAGAAAAAGCCTGACGATTTCCTACTCTCACACAGGGAGACCCTGCACTACCATTGGCGTTAACCCGTTTCACTTCTGAGTTCGAGATGGGATCAGGTGGTTCCAAGTTGCTATTGTCATCAGGCAAACTGGTATGTAATTTTATATTTTTAAATCACCGCAATATTTGTTTTACTCAAATTATGAACCTTGTTTAAGGTTACATGATCAAGCCTCACGAGTTATTAGTACAAGTTAGCTCAAAGCCTCGCAGCTCTTACACATCTTGCCTATCAACGTCATAGTCTATGACGACTCTTTAGGAGACATAAAGTCTCTGGGAGATTTAATCTTGGGAGAGGCTTCCCGCTTATATGCTTTCAGCGGTTATCCTTTCCGAACATAGCTACCCGGCAATGCCACTGGCGTGACAACCGGAACACCAGAGGTTCGTCCAATCCGGTCCTCTCGTACTAGGATTAGCTTCCCTCAAATCTCCAAACGCCCACAGCAGATAGGGACCGAACTGTCTCACGACGTTCTAAACCCAGCTCGCGTACCACTTTAAATGGCGAACAGCCATACCCTTGGGACCTGCTCCAGCCCCAGGATGTGATGAGCCGACATCGAGGTGCCAAACACCGCCGTCGATATGAACTCTTGGGCGGTATCAGCCTGTTATCCCCGGCGTACCTTTTATCCGTTGAGCGATGGCCCTTCCATTCAGAACCACCGGATCACTAAGACCTAGTTTCCTACCTGCTCGATCCGTCGATCTCGCAGTCAAGCATCCTTCTGCCTTTATACTTACCTCACGATGTCCGACCGTGATAAGGATACCTTCGTACTCCTCCGTTACTCTTTAGGAGGAGACCGCCCCAGTCAAACTACCCAGCACGCACTGTCCCTGATCCAGATAATGGACCTAGGTTAGAACTTCAATCTTACAAGGGTGGTATTTCAAGGATGACTCCACAAAGACTGGCGTCTCTGCTTCAAAGTCTCCCACCTATCCTACACAAGTAAGGTCAAAGTCCAGTGCGAACCTATAGTAAAGGTGCACGGGGTCTTTCCGTCTAGCTGCGGGTACACTGCATCTTAACAGCGATTTCAATTTCACTGAGTCTATGGTGGAGACAGTGTGGCCATCGTTACGCCATTCGTGCAGGTCGGAACTTACCCGACAAGGAATTTCGCTACCTTAGGACCGTTATAGTTACGGCCGCCGTTTACCGGGGCTTCGATCAAGAGCTTCGCCTAAGCTAACCCCATCAATTAACCTTCCGGCACCGGGCAGGCGTCACACCCTATACTTCCTCTTACGAGTTTGCAGAGTGCTATGTTTTTAGTAAACAGTCGCAGCCACCTGGTATCTTCGACTAAGTTCAGCTTAGAGAGCAAGTCTCATCACCAAACTTAGCGCACCTTCTCCCGAAGTTACGGTGCTATTTTGCCTAGTTCCTTCACCATAGTTCTCTCAAACACCTTGGTCTACTCGACCTAACCACCTGTGTCGGTTTAGGGTACGGTTTCTTATAACCTGAAGCTTAGAGGTTTTTCCTGGAAGCATGGTATCAACTACTTCTCACTCAATGAGTGATCGTCATCAGTTCTCAGCCGTGTAGTACTCCGGATTTACCTAAAGTACAAGCCTACCACCTTAAACACGGACAACCGTCGCCGTGCTAGTTTAACCTTCTCCGTCACCCCATCGCAGTTATAAAAAGTACAGGAATATTAACCTGTTTCCCATCGACTACGGCTTTCGCCCTCGCCTTAGGGGCCGACTCACCCTGCCACGATTAGCGTTGGACAGGAACCCTTGGTTTTTCGGCGAAGAGGTTTTTCACCTCTTTGATCGTTACTCATGTCAACATTCGCACTTCTGATACCTCCAGCTCGCCTCTCAGCTTACCTTCAACGGCTTACAGAACGCTCTTCTACCATCTTAAATAAATTTAAGATCTGTAGCTTCGGTTTATGATTTAGCCCCGTTATATCTTCCACGCAGGCCGACTCGACTAGTGAGCTATTACGCTTTCTTTAAAGGATGGCTGCTTCTAAGCCAACCTCCTAGCTGTTTGTGCCTTCCCACATTGTTTCCCACTTAATCATAATTTGGGACCTTAGCTGACAGTCTGGGTTGTTTCCCTCTCGACTACGGACGTTAGCACCCGCAGTCTGTCTCCCGTGCTCATACTTGTAGGTATTCGGAGTTTGCATCGGTTTGGTAAGTCGGGATGACCCCCTAGCCGAAACAGTGCTCTACCCCCTACAGTAATACACGAGGCACTACCTAAATAGTTTTCGAAGAGAACCAGCTATCTCCGGGTTTGATTAGCCTTTCACTCCTATCCACAGCTCATCCCCTCATTTTTCAACATAAGTGGGTTCGCGCCTCCAGTCGATGTTACTCGACCTTCACACTGGCCATGGATAGATCACCCGGTTTCGGGTCTAATTCCAGCAACTGAGCGCCCTATTAAGACTCGGTTTCCCTACGCCTACCCTAAATGGTTAAGCTTGCTACTGAAATTAAGTCGTTGACCCATTATACAAAAGGTACGCCGTCACAGAACAAGTCTGCTCCGACTGCTTGTAAGCACAAGGTTTCAGGTTCTATTTCACTCCCCTCGCCGGGGTTCTTTTCGCCTTTCCCTCACGGTACTGGTTCACTATCGGTCAGCATAGAGTATTTAGCCTTGGAGGATGGTCCCCCCATGTTCAGTCAAGATTTCTCGTGTCCCGACCTACTCGATTTCACTTAAATTAGTCTTTCGCATACAGGGCTATCACCTACTATGGCTAAACTTTCCAGAATATTTTGCTGGACTAAAATAAGCTTAAGGGCTGGTCCGGTTTCGCTCGCCGCTACTACCGGAATCTCTGTTGATTTCTTTTCCTCTAGGTACTTAGATGTTTCAGTTCCCTAGGTTCGCCTCTTATACCTATGTATTCAGTATAAGATAATATACTTATGTATATTGGGTTTTCCCATTCGGAAATCCTCGGATCGAAGCTTATTTACCAGCTCCCCGAGGCTTATCGCAGGTTATTACGTCCTTCATCGCCTTATGCTGCCAAGGCATCCGCCTTGTGCTCTTCCTTTACTTGATCATATAACCTTAAAAAAGGTTATTATTTTTTATCGAAGTTTTATCTTCATTTGAGAGTAACTTAATAAAATATATTAATTACTTTTTAACGCATACATAAATGCATACGTTACTTTTTAATTGCAGTGATCTTATGTATACATAAATGTATACACTAGAAAATTACATACCAATGATTTTACATAACTAAATGTTCTTTTATATATTTGATTACTCGTGTGGGCGTTTAAAACGCGAAATTATCGTTAAGGAGGTGATCCAGCCACAGGTTCCCCTACGGCTACCTTGTTACGACTTTACCCCAGTCATGAAGCACACCGTGGTAAACGCCCTCCCTAAGGTTAGACTATCTACTTCTGGTGCAATC